>Ga0213867_1000643_pt1 | contig 15548 bp, 23 predicted proteins | sample PICome_12_FD_160120 | JGI IMG/M metagenome (GOLD analysis project Ga0213867, IMG submission 160120) | Coastal seawater microbial communities near Pivers Island, North Carolina, United States - PICO540 | ecosystem: Environmental > Aquatic > Marine > Coastal | place: USA: North Carolina... | reverse complement strand
TCTTACTCCAATGTACAACAGCAGTTGTAATGTTACGTATACTATTTCTTAATTCAGCTTCTAGTTCTTCAGTAGTGTGTACGATCTCAAACACATATTCACCAGTAGATAAAGGAGTCGCAACTCCTTTCCAGCCAGATACGGCTGATGAAACAACGTAAGGTTTGTTTGTAGGTTTAATGTTAGGACTAGCATTATTTGTAGGTTTAGTAGTTGCTGCAATATTAGTATCGCCTGATTTCTCAATGATGTTTTGAGGAGGTGTAATACCTTCAGGAATTATAAGTCCTGGAGGTGTACCAGGCATGACATCACCAAAACTTTTTGCGGCAGGAATTCCTTTAATTGCACCAAGTACTGCGCCTAATATATTACCAAAACTATTACCTAATGAACCGAAAGGTAAATCACTTCCAACTGGATTACCTAAAGTACGATTTGATTTTTTAATGATAGTTTGTGCATCTTTAATTACTTCGGTTGATATATCTTTATTAATAACCGTAGTTACTTTATCCGGTGATGTTGATGTTTGTTGCAACACAAGTTTTGTTTGATTTTCAGAAACACCGATTACATCAGTTAATGCAGCTTTGATGCCAGCAGGATTTGCTGTTACAATAGTCGTATTAAGTAAACCATCTTCTGTGGTAGTATTAGTTAAAATTGAAATATTACCTTTTTCGTCTGATGTCTTTTTAACAGTAACATTTGGTACACCGTCAGTAATAATAGAAACAACCGGCTCATCAGTAACAGTTTGATTTTGTTTGGTGTTCTTTGAAAGTGTAAGAAAACCACCAAGTAACTGATTTACATCAATAGCTTTTGATCCTTGTACCGCAATTCGATTTGACTGTGCAGTCTTCGATGATGCAGTAATAAGATCAAGTGGATTTGTTTTACCTATATTTAATAGTTTAAAATTAAAATCACCTTTATCTACTGCTTGAGAATCTTGTTTTTCTTGCTGAGTAAGAAAATCTACTTTAATTTCTGTATACACTTTATTTAGAGTAATTGTCTTACCAGTTAGTGTATAGTTATTAATATTGGTAAAGAAATTTTTACCAGCAGATTTTACAGTAACACTATTAATTTCTAGTGGTACTGCTGACAGATGTATAATATTAGTATTTTTTGCTCTTTGTATCATTGTGCACCTACTGGCTCACTGGTCATTTTTTCGAATATTTCTTCAGCATAGTTAATACGTTTTTGTGTACTTCCTTCTGCAGGACGCTCATACTTTTTCTCAAATATAATCGATGCTTCGCGCGGTGTATCTGCTTCGCGAAGCTCTGCCAAACCAAGATAACTATAGCGGTGTAATTCATATTTAATATATTCTAATTGAGGAGCTAGCTCTTGATAATTATACCCTCTTTCATCACAAAATAACTTTAACACATTTAATCTGTAACCAGCGGCCTCTGCAGGATTCCATTGTGCGATACCAAAAGATCCTTCTTCAGCATTCTGTGCAAGAGGGTTGATATCAGTCTCAGCTCCTGATCCGGATTCTGCTAATAGGTTACCGATAATACCGCACGCCTGTTGAGGAGTGAACTCTCCTCCTTCAGCTGATATAAAGAAATTAAATGCGCGCTCTACATTACTTCCACCAGACAACGCTAAAGGCTTATTTCTTCTTTCTTTTATAGACTCAATTTTCGGTATACCTCCGAGAACAAGAGGAAGCTGAGAATCTTTTCCGTCTAAAAAGATTCCATACACTTGAGTTTGATTTTTAATACCAGTTGTTGCACCAATACCTGAAGATTGGCCTTCTGTTACTGGTACTACTACTTGAGCCCATGGTAAATCAGATTGTGCAATATCAGTTTTTTCGTCACCATGTATACCGAAGATGCGAATTTGCACTCTGCCCAATTGCTGAGGATCATCAATAGACATGACCTTACCAATGAACCAGCGATTATTGTCACCGTAATAATCAATCACAAGTTTTCTCCAGTGTAGTCTGCAATTTTAGTGCATAATAAATTTAAATCATATTTTTCAATCTTAAACGAATGTCTTGCTGCGTATACTACATAATCACCAGACTTCTTTTTATCTATGCCTAACTCTTTATTTTCAGCATCATCAAATGTATTAGAATCAAAGAATTTTAATCTTAATACAGTTCCTGTAGTTAAGTTACTACCAGTTATTAAAAATGGCGCACCATTAACACTAATAGATAATGGAGATTTAGCCAAATGCTTTTTAATTGCCTCTCCACATATTTGTTTATTATAATCAGATTTTTTTATTTCTTCGCCGTATGATTTGAAATCGCCGAATCCTTCATATAAATTACTTGACGTAATACGAGAAATAACTTTTGATCTCTGCTCGTTTAAATTATTAGATTTGATTTTTGTATTAATAGGAAAATTATAATCATCTTGATTTTTTCCTAAATAATTTTTATTCTTCATCATATCAAATACATCTTTTTTAACGTCAAAATCTACGGCCTCTGGATATCCATCAGATACATTTAGAAAATTATATCTTGCGCCAACGTATCCGTCTGATATTAATTGAAATAGGTTTTCTGTATTTTCTTGTTTATAAGATTCAATTACATGATATTTTTTAACATCTACTGGGTTGTGTATACCAGCCTGCGAATAAACAAAAGGCCGGTCTTTATTATTTGGCTCTCTTTGTAATAAAGTTCCTAGATGATTAAATTGCAAAGCATTACTTGTTAAAAGAGAATACACATAATATGGCATACCATCTTTATTTGTGGCTCTTTGTTGCATCCACTTTATGGCAGCAATAGGAGTCATGTTCGGCACAATAACTTTCATGTTACCTTGAAATGTATCAAAGGTACCTTGCACGTTTTTTTCTAAAAAGCTATTAGCTATGTTACGTATAATCGTTGCAGGAGTTCCTGTATAAGCTTTATTTACATTAATAGCATTTGAAATAAATGCATGCTCTTCAACTGCATCAAGGACAACTAATTCACTACGATCATTAGCCTTTACAGCCTTATTTATTTTTACGATACGAAACGTTTTTTCAATAACATTTTTAGTAATAGTTTCTAATTTTAGTTCTAATTTTTCTATTCCGAGCATATTGATTTGTTGTACAATTGCATGAGTATCAACAAACACAAAATTACCTGTTAGATATGGTTTATCTAAATGTTCGTATATATCAATGTCAGTCATAGCGGGCGCAAGATCAATTGATGCATCATTACGATCTGTACTTAATATAGCAGAAAGTATTGTAAACCCACGCTGGCTATCAATATTACTCATTTTTTAAGCGCCTGCTTATATGATGAAACAAGAGTACTAATAATATTAGGACGAATAACTTTAATGTTTCTTAATTTATTATTTTCTTCTGTATACCATTCATAATTAGTTACTTCTGTAACTAACTGACCAGGTCCAATTGCTGGATCAATGTCTACAATTGTATCAGACAAACTATTTGAGATATAATGATGTGCAGCATTGTATTCTTTTTCACCACTTACAATCACTATAGATTCTGTTTCAAAGCTTGAATTTACAGACGTTACTGCCTCACCAGCTCTAAATGTTCCAACAGCGTCTTTTAAAACTATTTGGCCGAAATCTAAAACTCTATGTACTATAGTACCAGTAGCACCTGAAGCAGATCCACTAACCGTTTGGCCTTCCTTAAATTTAGAAGTTATATCTACACGTGTAGTAAGAGTAGTATGACCGAATTCATGTTTAATTGTTTCATCTAATTCTGCTGTAGTCAATGGCCAACCTTGTAGCCTTAGTTCATCATTAAGTAAATAAAACGTCCAATGATATATTGTAGTTCCATATAATTGATATGATAATTGATCAGGTCTCATGCCTTCTGGAATATATCCTTTTTCATATGCTGATGCATCATCCTTAATATCATCAATAAGACTTACGTATGCCGATAAATCTTGTGTTAGCACAGTTGATGCTTCGTTACCAAATTTATATAAAACGTCGTTGAATGAATTAAAATATTGCATTCTACAATCCTTCCTCAATATCCGCTTTATTTAACTGTCTCATTTCTGTAAATCGAAGAGTCATATCAACCTCTGAAGGATATCCTTCAGCATGAAACACTCCACTAGTGGAATTGTATACTGTGTCGACAGCCTGAAGAAAGCAGTCTGGAAATTTTTGAAACTTAACTTCGCTATTTCTATGTTTCACTTCAATACCAAAAGCGTTCGGGAATTTAAATCCAACGTTAGCGGCAATTAGTTTTGGATACATCTCTTTTCGAAAATGCTTTACTATATTTTCAATTGCAACTGATTCCTCACGCGATGTAGGAATCATTTTAAATGTGAAATTAAACTGTCTAATATTTACATTATTGAAAAGTATACGAGTGTTAGGATTTGCTGTAGTTTGTGTTATAGCTCGAACTATATTTTTACCAAAGTCTGTAGGAGTAAAACGAGTTGCTGCAACAGCTGCAGTTTCGCTTCCAATATCGATCCCAGTTTTAAAGAGATCAACAATTGACGTTCCAGTTTTTCCTATAGCTCCTAGCGCGGCTGCTCCAAGAGTTTTTCCGCCACCGACTGCCGCCGCGGTATCTGCTCCAAGCACGCCTAAGTTAATTTGATTATTATATTCGACGGCATCATTAAACTGCATAGAAATTGGAGCAAATAAAGCAATTACTGGTGCGGTTTCACTTTGCGTATAAGTTGGCCCGGCTTGAGCTAATTTTGTTATTTGTCTTTCTTTATCTAAGGCAGCCTGAGCCTCGATCTCTGCTTCAAGAGCCGGATCATCAACGACAGCCTGCGCAACTGGTGCCTTCAGAATGCTATCAACGTCTTCTCTAAGACTACTGGCCTCTTTAACAACAAATCGAATTCTTGATTGATATGCTTCTCTATTCGATATCGGATACGATATTGTTTCTTTTGATGAGTGAAATCCAGGTTCCATTTTATGTCCTATAGATATAACTAGTTAACTCTTTCTATTTATATCAAAATATGGCATATTCAGGCAGATATCAAGTTAAGAATCCTAAGAAGTATTTAGGAGACCCAAGCGCAGTTGTTTATCGTTCTTTATGGGAGCGTGCTGCATTTCAGTGGTGTGATGCAAATCCTGCTGTAAAAGGTTGGTCCTCAGAAGAAGTTGTAATACCATATTACTATGATGTTGATAAAAAATACCATCGTTACTTTGTAGATCTAAAAATTGTAATGAAAGAAAAAACTATATTAGTAGAAATTAAACCAGATAAAGAAACTAAACCTCCTACTGGTCAAAGGAGAACTAAAAAATATATCAATGAAGGTTTAACTTATGTGAAGAATATGAATAAGTGGGAAGCAGCGAATGAATATGCAAGAGATAGAGGTTGGGAATTTCAGATATGGACAGAGCACACTTTACAGGAAATGAAACTATTAACTAAACCTGTACCCGGTAAACTAAAACCTCTTAAACCGATGAAGCCGTATCGTAAAAAGTCTAAGAAAAAGATATAAATACTCGTATGGCAAGTTTATTTCAACAGTTAGAAATCGAAGCATTCCGTAAAGGTATTACCCCACGGACTAAAGAATCTATTCGATGGTTTCAAAAGAAAGCATCTCAGATGGGTAAAGTTAGTCGTACAGGGGTGATGCAAGACGATTCTATTGAATTACGTAATAGGCCTATCACTAAGCCGTATGGTAACATGTATATGTACTTCTATGATGCAAAACATAAAGACACACTACCGTACTATGATGCATTTCCTTTAGTTATTCCAGTTGGCCCTGCTGCAGGCGGTTTCTATGGTCTTAACTTACATTATTTACCTTTACCTCTTAGAGCAAAGGCACTTGATGCATTACTCGGTGAAGGTAGCTTACCATCAAAGTATGTTGCACCAATGATACATAGATATTTGTTTAAGCAAGTTCGTAGTAGGTTTGCATTAGTCGATAAGCCTGAATGGGAGATTGCTACATTCTTACCAACAGCAGACTTTAGAGGCGCAACAAAGACTACAGTATATAAAGATTCTAGGAGCAAGATGTAATGGCAAGTGTAGATGAATTAAAATCAATTGCATCTGTAAAGCTAGGATTTGCAAGACCTAATAATTTTCTTGTTACACTTCCTGATCTTGGTGGTGTATCTGGTAGAGAGCTAAATGTATTATGTAAGTCCACGACATTACCTGGAAAACAAGTTTTAACATCAGATCGTCGTATTGGAATGGAGTTTCAAAAAGTTGCATATGGATATGCAGTGGATGATGTGACTATGACGTTCTATTGTATGAATGACTATGGTGTTAAGAAATATTTTGATGCATGGAGATCTATAACAGTCGGTGAAGAACTAGGTGAATTAAAATATAAAAATGATTATGCTAAAAGTGTTACTATACATCAGCTCAGAAAACCTCTTGTAGGTTTATCAAAAGCAATAGGACCTTTAAGAGCAAATATAGGCATAGGCGGAGGAAGTGTTTATTCGGTAGAACTGCGAGAAGCATTTCCTACAACAATGACTGCAATTGAATTAAATAACGAATTAGATGGATTAGTTGAATTATCTGTTCAATTATCTTATACAAACTGGTATAACGCAGAAGCTTCACAAAACTTCTTAAATGCCAGTCTTTCAACACCTCTTGGTAGTGTTGATTTATTATAACTTTATAAGGAAAATGAAATGGGAAAGAAGAGATCAAGAGCTAAGCAAGTATCAAAGGGTATTACACATCAGAATAGATGCCCACTAGCTAAAGCAAGACGTAGAGAATGGAATGGATCTGATGCACAACATTATGCAAAGTTGCAGGCATTTATGGCCGGTAAAAATGTGATGCTAACAGTTCCTAATCCTAATAAAAATGAAACGAATAAAAAGTTTATTCGAGTGAATGCAAAAGAAGTGTGGAGAAATGCATAATGGCGCTTCCTAAACTAAATAATGATGCACCATCTTATAGCTTAACTATACCTTCTACTAAGAAGACAATTAACTATCGTCCATTTTTAGTAAAAGAGCAACGTAATCTTTTAATTGCACTTGAATCTAAAGATCCTAAACAGATTTTGAATGCAGTATTAGTTTGCATTGAATCATGCTCTCCTGGTATTGATTCATCAAAGCTATCTACATTTGATGTAGATTATATTTTTGTACAAATGCGAAGCAAATCCGTAGGTGAAACAACTAAGATCTTATCTGCATGCACTGAATGTAGTCATGAACATACTATAGACATTAACTTAGATAACATTAATACAGATTATGGTGACATCGATAACGTTATTCCCATTACACCAGATATTAGTATTAAGATGAAATATCCTACATATGCAGATTTAATGAAAAATGACTCGATGTTTAATGAAGATCAGCGCGCTACTGAAATATTATTTGAAACTATTACTTCATGCATTGAAAGCGTACAAACACAAGACGACAATATTTCATTAAAAGATGAGTCAAAGGCTGAAGTTGAAACTTTCATTAACTCATTAACAAATGAACAATTAGAAAAGCTTTCTATTTTCGTAGACTCTATGCCGAGTTTAGAACATACAATAGACTATACATGTAAGTCATGTGGACATAATAATTCATTAACTCTTAAAGGAATACAAGATTTTTTTTAGTGGCCCTCTCACATGAATCGCTAGAAAACTATTATCGAACAAACTTTACTATGATGCAACATTTTAATTATTCATTGAACGATTTAGAAACTATGATACCCTGGGAGAGGGACATTTATATTATACTACTTAACGATCACATTAAAGAGCAAAACGAAAGACTTGCACAACAATGACAACTTTAGCTGATATTAATCAAACGCTTGCTGCTGTAGTAGATAATACTAATCGTTCTAGTAATAGTCTAGAACGCTTTATTCGTTCTATGGAACAGAAAAAGGGTGACGACCTCGAAGCTGAAAGAGAAAGAAAAGCTAAAATAGTAGCTGCTAAGGCTAGTAATAATAGTACTAGTAGTAGCACATCAGACACTAGCAAAGGTGGCAGTGGATTTTCGTTACCTACTGCACTTTTAACTGGTGCGGCATTAAAAGATTTAAGTATAGGATTAGCAAAGGGATTACTTAAAAGAGGTTTACCTTTAGCTATAGCTACAGCAGTTGCTGATGATATCGGAAACTGGGTTAATAGTAAAACAGGTTCAGCCGAATTAGGTGCGGCAGCTGAAAGAGCTACACTAGGCGGCACGTTTGGTTTAATTTTTGGTAAAAAGTTCGGTCTCATTGGTGCTGCAGTAGGCGCACTTGCAACAGAAGAAAATAAAGCCGCAGTAACTGAACTCGGTCAAGCTCTTATTAATAAAGCAGGTGATGCAAAGAATGCTATTCAGGAATGGGCAAATAGTGAATCTGCAGAAAAGATTGCAGAAAAATTTGGTGGAGTAGGACAAAGTATTTTAGATTACGCAAAGGAGTTGCCGACTGCTGGAGAAATTTTAAGTGGGCTACAAACTAAAATAGGCGAAGGAATTAAAGGATTAACCGGATTTATCAACGGTGGATTTGATGATGAAGCTTTTCAAAATAATTGGATAGAAGCTGCCGGTACACTTACGACTTTTGCGTTCTTCTTAGCTCCAGGTAAATTTTTAAGAATGATTAAATTTCTTGCTAGATTTAAAACTCTAGCTGCCGGTGCTGCACTTTATGGTGCTTATAAGTTATTTAGCGGTGATTTTACTGATGGTGATTTAAGTACAGAAGACATTGCTGCTGGCGCGGCGGGTACTGCAGCTCTTGCGTATGGAGGAGTTAAAGCTACTCAAGCATTGCGTGGCAATAGTTCTGGTGGCAGAGGTTTTGGAGAAACACCAATACCAAAAACAACTAAATCGGGTAGAGTTGCTGGTGAAGTATTTGAAAACAAAGCCGGTAATAAAATGAAAGTTATGCAAGGACCTAAAGGAAATTTATATACTCAATCAGTACCAAATAGTACACCGGTAGGAAAACCTAATTCAACATGGATTAATAAATTTCCTAAGCTTAAATTCTTAAGAGGTATACCCGGCGCGGGTGTTCTTTTTGCAGCATTAGATGCAGTTGGTGCCGCACAAATAATGGCAAATCCAGGATCTTCAGACAAAGAAAAAGCGCAAGCAATTGGAAGTTTAATGGGTGGTGTATTAGGAGGAGCTGGATTCGCAAAATTAGGAGTAGTATTAGGTGGTCTTGCCGGCACCGCAGGCTTTGCAGGTTTAGGTACCTTTTTAGGAGGCTTGGGAGGTGCGGCGGCTATGGGAACTTTAGGCTATTTTGCTGGTGATTATCTTGGGTCAAAGATAATGGGATATTTAATGGATAATAGTTCCGGTAACGGTAATCAATCATCATATTCAAATCCTTCTGGTTCTGGATATGAAAACTTAGCCGGAGCTGGTATGGGTCAATTATCTACTAATATATCTAGACCTAACACTGATAATGGAATTGCATCTGGCGCAGCTGAAATGAATTACTATAAAGATAGTATTATGGGAATGACAGGCGGCGGTGCAAACATTGGTCAAATTGGTGATAATAATTCAAATAATACTAATGTAAGCCAATCTCAGCCTCTTGTCGTAAGTCCAGGCGGAGCTATTAACTTTAATGATATGGTAGTCGGGTCACTCGCCCATTAAAATAGAATAAGGGGACCGAAGTCCCCCTATCCGCCTTTAGTCATTGGTTGCTCCAACTTTCGTCCGAATCTTATTCAGCGACAAGGCCCACATGGGGTTGGCTTACCTTATTCCTAGTCATCATTTGCTAGACGCGCAAAGTATGACATTGTGTCATCATCATCCGTAGATGATACTTGTTCTGCAGTAACAGGTGCTTGTGCTGGAGCTGCAGGAGCAGGAGCTGGCTCATTCATTTGAATGGTTTGTGCCATAGTCGGCGCACCCATTGCAACTGTATCTTCACCCAACACGCGACTTAGTTTTGCTTTGAGATCATCGTAGCTTTTGTAGTTACTTGGCTCGGTAAACTCACTGAGTGAATGTAGTTGGTTATAGACTTCTTCCAACTTGGATTCGTCTGCATCATAGAGAGCAGATGCGCTTGCAAACTCTGACTTATCATAATTACGGTATCCTTCAACCTGACGGATTTTCAATTTAAAGTCTGCACCTTCCCAAAAGTCGAAAGGATTAACGGGTGTTTCATCGGCAAATGATGGCTGCATAACATCCATGATCTTATCGAAGATCTTCTTACCGAATTTATATAGTACTACACGTCCTTCATTCTGAGGATTGCCAGGATCTTGTACAACAAGAGCATTAACTACATAGTGCAGACGACGCTTTTGTTTACGTGCAGTTTCTTTATCTTCTTCATGTCCAGAATTCCATAGACGAGAATTAAGTTCGCCAACCGGATCTGCTTGACCAATAGAAGTAAGAGAGTTTTCAATATACCATAGACCAGTTGGACCTTTAAAGCCATGGTCCCAATAACGAACCCATGGTAGATCAGAACCTTCAGATGCTGGAAGAAAACGGAGAACAGCATAGCCGTTACCGGCTTTATCTACTGTTGGTTTCCAAATACGTTCATCATCATATGACTTCTTTTCACCACCACCGGTGGCTTCTGCTGCTTGAACTAATTTGGAGATTTGGTCGCGATTACGCTTTAGATTTGCAAAAGACATTTATATGTTCCTTGTATTGCTGTAGTATTAACTGAAATATATTATACAACATTCATGCGTTGTTGTACACTATTATATATACCCATCATTCGAAAAACGCCGAATCAAGAGTATTACCTTTTGGCAAGAAATTAAGCTGCATTGCCTCAGCTTCAAGTTTATCTTTAATAATTGGTGAGATAAACTTTTTAACATCTTCAGGTTCAATGTTATTCTTATCACATACATGAAGAATAGCATCCATGTATGGTATATGAAGTTCATTCACTGTTCCTTCAATGAGTTTAGTAAACTTAGACTTAGTAAGAAATTGTTCCTCTATCATTTATCTAGTGCTTTCAATAGAATTGTGTCGTCATTCAGTCTACCGTTTGGTACACTGCTTTTAGTAGTTAGAGTATCCCAAGCAATGTGTATTTGTTTTACAGACTTTGTAAGAACTAAAGCTAGAATTTCATTAGGCTTACGAAGCTTGACTGTTCTACTATTAACACTATCGATATTTTTAATCGATGTGCCTGAGATCTCAAAACCTCCAACACTTTGAGTAATATACTCTGTAAGCATTCGAGACTTTGTATTGAAAGTATATAGTCTGGTTTTACCAACTATTTGTACAGGATTGATAGAAGCTAATTTGAATTCGCTATCTTCCTTCTTGTACTTTACTTTCGAAACTTGTTTGTCCGCAGCTTTAGGCTGTTTGACTCTCGTCTTACGTTGTGCCTTAGCTGCGGACTTAAGCTTGTCAAGATCGAGGAGCATGTCCTGACAAGCTTTTACACGGCGCTTGAGTTCTGGTTTTTTCAAGTGTGAATAACCTTCAACTGCCTGGTCACACCTGGCATGAAGAGCATCATCATAGTCTAGCAACCATCCTTCAATTAGTTGCCTTACTGGCAAAGTAGCCGAGTTAGGCAAGCCGTGCTTTTTAAACAAACTGTAAATATCAATGTCAGTCTTTTCACCTTCTATCCATTGATCTTCTAGATTAAGAAGGTCTTGCATAATGGTATTACTAATCTTGTTTTGCAAACGCTGCATTGGAGAAAGTGTAACAATATTCTTTTCTACTTTCTTCTCAAGAGCTTTCTCTTTCAGAATAGTTTTACCTGCATCGATATACCCTTTGAATCGATTAACAAGGCTGTCATGCCAATACGTTGATCTTTCATTTACTTCTTGACCCGACGTATACCAATAACTAGTAGCACCCATATAAGAGTGACCGAAGTTATAGTCTGGATTAGCAAGGATATTCTTTGCATCAGTTTTATTGAATGTAGTACGAATAAACGATTTAGTACATTCAATTGTTTCTTTACGGTCAACTTCGTTTTGAAAGTAATATAGTACACTATCAAAACCTTTTTCAACCGGTGCTGCAGCTGCGCCAGTACGGCGGCGTGCACGAATAGTTTTCTTTTTACGTTTTACTAATGGCATTATCGTTGCTCCTCGATAATAAAGTTGGGATCATTTTGAAGAAGTACCCACCGACCGTCAAACCCTTTATGGTCTTTAGGACCTTCAGTTTTAAACTCGCTACGCACAAGCATTGCAGGTGCACCTTTGAATGTTCCAAAGTGTTCGACATGCCAAACTTTACCGTGTTGTTGAATACGGTTTTTGCCGTGACGAGTTTTTCCTGTAAGTAGTACTTTTTCCATCATGTATATATTCTATCACAGTTTTAAGCAAATGTACACAGTTAATTTCACTAATTTGAAAAATAGTTGGAGCCAGGTTAAGCTGGTTAAACGTTAGTGTATGTCTATACATCCAACTTAACCAGGTTTAACGTCTCATCTTTGCTAGTTCTTCTGGGCTTTGACCTCTGCCCACTGGAACAAGGTTAGACTTATGCATTGTTGCGATTCCAACAATGTAATCTCCGGAGTACTCCTGTACTTTTCGCTTTCCTTGGATGGCAACAACGCGGTCTGACGTTGGGACTGTTGTACTCTGCGTTGAATAGTTCGGAATACAGTTGCCACTTGATTTTTCCTTATGCTTAAGTTGAGAAGGATGTAGACCCATTTTACGAAGCCATGCGTCATGAGCAGCTTGCGCTTTCGCTTGACCTGGCTTACGGTTAGATTTACGTTTACGAGTTGAAAGCGTGGACATGCCACGTACAAGATGCATAGTCATTTTATATCCTCACTAGTACCATGGCATTTAGCTTCCATATCTTGAATGCGATAAGAAAGATAGTTAGCTACTGTTTGAAGAAATTCTGCATCATGATCACCACTAGCAATCATATCTTCAATCTTTCTAATCTCGCCATCGAAGACTCTACATGCCATTATACGATCAGATGACATGTTACTAAAACTAGGCATTACGAAACCTTTTCGAAATAGTCTGTAAGATCATCTAAGTATACTTCTTCAACAAACTTAGAAAGCTTAGAGAAAGTACCAGTGTACTGCCAAATAGGAAGACCGTTAATACCTTTAGGATTAACAAGACGACCATTAATTCCATAGTTACGACAGTCCTGAGCCAAATCAGTTACATCGTAAACATCAAGCTCAATTGTATAAACGTTTTCCATTAGTTCCACCCATCATTTGATTCATAAGAATTTTGATCACGAACACGATCACCATAATGCTCATTGAGGTATTTAGAACCATCAGTGTAAGCATTGATGTTGTGCGTATCGAATTCTGTACGCTCTTCTTTAGGTGTAGTGGTATAGTCGCGAACTTTAAAGTTGCGCTGCATCTTGGCATTGAAACGATCGGCAGCTTCTTTAATAGCAGCCATACGCTCAGACGTAGTTGAATTCTTAGTAATTACAAATTTAGACATGGAATACTCCTCTTTTCCAATTGTTATATCTATTATACACTATTTTTTAGCAAATGTACACTAAAAAATGCGGGGATTACTGAATGTAATCAATAGACTAAAATTTTATTTAGAGTAAATATCTAATAAGTAGGCTTCGAATGCTTCTACCTTTTCTATTCTATTAGGCCAAAGGATGTATTCTTTTTCGGGATTTGCTTTTAGATTGTTTAGAAGTGGTTGAATAGCATTATATAGGTTATCCAGTTTAAGCTGGGCATCGTTGGCTGTATTGGCTATCACCTCAGCTTCACGAGCTGCATCCTGCACAACCTGTAGTTCAGTTTCATCTACCGCAGTGAATCCAAAGTCAAAAAAATCAGACACTGATCCAACTCCTACGTTTGTTTGCATAGATATTAAACAACCACCATGACAAAAACAACCAAAAGATTTGGCCGGTCATTGCCGACTGTGCCATAATCCACGCGAATGGAGAAATAATTATGATATCAGCTAATGTAACGTTTTCGTTCATAGTTCTATTTATACTCCAATGGCTGGGATGGAGGGGCTCGAACCCCCGACAGGGTGATTAACAGTCACCTGCTCTACCAACTGAGCTACATCCCAATAAAAGCGGGATGCCCTATCCCCACTAATTAAAGTAGTAGAGATTTGATATGTCGCTCTATGCCGACATCCAACATAGAGATAGCTATCGTTCTAAGCAAGGTTAATTCCCTGTCAGACACATCGACCCTACATAGCATAATCAGATATGTCCTATCACCCCCAGTAATAGGGTGAAAACAATGGTGCTGCAACACGGACTCGAACCGCGGACCTGCTGATTACAAATCAGCTGCTCTACCAACTGAGCTACTGCAGCTTATGACAAACGATCTCGCGACCTGTTGGTGTAGAGATCACAATGGCAGGTAAATCAGGGTTACGATCACGACATTCAATCTGATGCCATCTAAACCCTTCTTCTCTTTGTGCTTCTGTTGTTTTTACAAATTCTGCGTTACCTGCAAACCAAAGTGCAGAAACAAATGCTAATACAATCATGTTATCCTCCAGGATATATGGAGCGGGCGATGAGATTCGAACTCACGACAATTTCGTTGGCAACGAAAGGCTCTACCACTGAGCTACACCCGCAATCATTTATTACGTCTTTTTTTCCTCATTTTAGAAAAGAAATTAATAGTTCGCATAAAAACTATATCTTTGATCTCTTTTCTTTTTTTACGAGCTGTTTCACTTTTATGTATACGATTTGCTTTTGTTTTCATGAACATCTCCTAAATTTTTGGTGCCCCCAGCGAGACTCGAACTCGCACGGCCTAAGGCCCACGGATTTTAAGTCCGTTATGTCTACCATTCCATCACAGGGGCATTGGCGATTCCGGGAGGACTCGAACCCCCGACCTACTGATTAGAAGTCAGTTGCTCTATCCAGCTGAGCTACGGAACCAATAAAGTTATTTCACTCCCATATTTCATTATAAACCATATAGTAGCTATAGCAATAATTGCCAGTGAATGCCTAAACATAAATCCAATAATGGAAAAGAATGTACCTACAACAAGCGCGCCAGCTACTGCATAAAAGAGGAGCTGTGCATATAGAGGCAGCGCCTGTTGTATCTCGATTAGTGTGGGCATTAAGAACTCCAGTCAATCCATTTATTTACAACATCGATGAATTCTTCCATCGAAGGGATTTGACGAGGACCCCATGTATTATCTAGGTGGAATACTTCACCAGTTGGTGAAGTCATTTGATGCCACATCTTACGCGTACGATCATCAGGATCTTCATCGAAGTCACCTACGTATACGTAACCCTTATATTCATAAGTTGTGTACTGTGGAAAATCCATTATGCAGACTCCCTTTCACACATGCGATCGATATGCCGCTCGATGCGCTCATCGGTCCAGTTAGAGAGGTTTAGCGACCGAGCATAGCTCTTGCTAGTCTTCTCGGCGGTAAGGTAGTATGCATCTTCGACAAGCTGCTGACGCATAAACTGCTT
>Ga0213867_1000642_pt1 | contig 15557 bp, 11 predicted proteins | sample PICome_12_FD_160120 | JGI IMG/M metagenome (GOLD analysis project Ga0213867, IMG submission 160120) | Coastal seawater microbial communities near Pivers Island, North Carolina, United States - PICO540 | ecosystem: Environmental > Aquatic > Marine > Coastal | place: USA: North Carolina... | reverse complement strand
TCAGCTCCTGGAAGACGATTGCGCACACCCTCGCCCATTCTATTGAAAACGACTAGACATTTTCTTCGCCTTGAAAAGTTATTTTTTATTTTGCAGCTGGTTTTCAGAGAGATACGATCGTTCACAACGAAGCGATCGTCTTTGATGTTGGAGGTAGTAGCTCTATCTCAAGAGGGAGGGAGAGATGTTCCATGTGAAAGAAGCATGTCGTCGAAGACTCCTCTATGATGGGATTCATTGCCTCCGGTGATATCATGAGCATCTTTGACATAGCTGCTAGGCTGAGGGTTGCTTTCTGTATCTTGATCACCTTGATGGGTATTGAAGACAAAGTGATGAGTGATGAGAGACATTAAAGAGAGGATGGGTCGATGAAATGAGGCTGACTTGCTTTTCATAACCGCATGTGAAATGTTTTGCCTTTGCTCGAAAGAGTTCCGAGTCATCTAGATATCAATACAGTTCAGCAGCAGCATCACGTTAAAACCATTCCAACAGGTGATATGGATTTTCTGATGAAAGGATAAGCGCGTCAAATTCATTACGAGTAGGTAATTGCATATTGTCGTACGTTACCCAGTGATTACGCTTAGAAGTTATTTGAGGAAGCAGCTGCCGCACTACTATGTATATTGATAAGGCTCCCTAAAGAAGCGATGTCGTCATTCAAGTTGTTGTCACATTCTGAGCTCCGCTTCTCTCTCCGAGCTTGTTTTCGTGCCAATTCGTGCAACGATATTTTTACGATCACTTTTTTTCATATTCTTCGAAAAGAGTATGGCATTTATCAGCACTATCAATTATGCAACATCTCTATACTGCCTTCTGAGAACTCATTTGCTGCGTATTTGTTTTTGCTGTATTTGCATCAGTGCACACACGGTCGACCTTATCAGGAGACATGGGCTTCGTCAAGTCTTCATACTTGGCCACGCTGGAGGTGAAAATTTACATTTAATAGATCTGTGTTTCCTGAACCGATATGTCTTTGACTTCTTTTTGTTGTCCCAAGGTTCCCTCAAAGCAAATTAGTGTTTAGACGGTAGCTTTCTTTTGTCGTTCAAGTGTTACTATCATCAAAGCATATACTGTAACTTTCAACGCTTACTTTATCGCCTGAACTCTTCTAAATGTATATGCACCACTTGCTAGGAATGAAAAAGAAATATTGTACTGGAGCTTGACAATGGCGGTCGTTGTTAATATTTACCATAGTCTGGCGAAGATTATATATTGTTATCAAAGAAAGCGAATAATTTATGGAGAAAATCAGAGTGTCTATTATTTTTACCGGGTTTTATTCACCTTAGATAATTTTATCATTTGTGTACAATTAAGTTAAGTTCCTTGATGATACTAAAAATAGAGGTTTTGTTGATTGCTAGTAACATTTATTGTTGGAAATGAACCGTCCACTTGTATCGACCTCATTCGCGGCTCTCATATATTATCGCCAACAAGAGGATAGACGTCACATTTATCACGCAATGGTCACTCGCCATCTCCCCGAACAGTAGATGTCTTGAACGATCGATGTACTCTCGTTCAAGAATTCTTGTTTCACACTCTATTGCGATACATAATTCTTCAAAATTAGCAGACCTCTATTAGTGCTATCACCGTAACTAAATTTGTTTCGTGGTGTCAAAAACTTCTCCATATCATCAGCAGCCCTCTCGAATGTATGATCGGGTACCGATACAATTGGCTGTGGCTTTTGAGACAATACATACATCGCTTTTACAAGAGCAACGAACTTCATGAAGATTATTCAGACCCCGCTCACCTCGCACTGATGTGATACGAAAGAATGATAAAAGATGAGGTTTGCAGCTCCGACAAGCTTTCAAAAAAGATGGGCGAGACATAGTCCTTGATGCAAGAGAACACAAAGTAAATTACATATAATTTCAACTTGTAGGGCATCAGCATCGACTTGCATTTTGATCTGCTTAAAGCCATGGTTGAAAAGACACATTGGAATTTGCAAGATTTTCTGACGAAGTCGCAGAATCAATCAACTTTCTCAATTGTACATCAAGAAGTGCTCCTTCATCAGCACCTATACTAGGAGAACATTCTTCAAATCTTGAAAGTATCAACTCTGAGTTCCGTAAAATTCTAGGATCAAGTTGACGCTCTAACTGCTTTGTCTCCGATTCACTTCTTACAGAAGATTTAGATGCATACCAGGATATTATGTCATCACGCAATAAAAGACATAAACAAGAATTCATCTGAGATGCCTTCGCTGAGAAAGCACCCGCCATTGATGCCATCGCTGGAATAAATGTCCCATCAAAGTTAGTTTCTCCAATGGCCTTTTTTATGTTTCGCGTTAGACGAAAAGGCAATTTCTTTTGTTCCAAAAGTCCTCTATTACTGTAGCTAAGTTGAAAGTCGGGAGTCAAAACCTCGCCATCACGCGCATTAAAAACGAATTTCGGTGGAGTCCTATCTGTTGCGCAAAAGGTATATTGAAGTAGACAATTTGCAGCCAATTGATTGGTAAACACCTTTCGAAATGTGAATAAAGATTCTGCATCGGAAAATTTTGAAAACAAAAATTGGAGAAGTATGTCATTAGAAACTCTTGACCTGCATATTTCATTAAAAACTTCAAGCTGTTTTGTTGTCACGTTAACCTCATTACTCCCTTTATTCGAGTCACCCGGCGTTTCATTCTTTTCAGAGAAGAAAGCAGCCATTTCCTTTCTGAAAAATTGTTTAGGCCCGTCTGGATCTTTACCGTGCTGTTTGCAATCATGTTTGAACACGTCGTCGAGCGAGAACTCATCTAAACTCTCCATCGTCATTCTTAGTTTCTGTGCAAGTGGAATCAACGGAGTAATTTTCAGAGAATAATTTTTTCGCGCAGAAATTAAATTTTTGCGAATTACATGATCAAAGAGAAAGTTAACCTGTGCGCTTCGTTCACCAGACCATGTCGAATAAGGTGCCACATATTGGAATGCAAAATGATAAGTCTTCCCGTCACTGCCAAGCATTCCAAGGCGGCGCACCGCATTTCCGTCTCGTTGCATGACCTCAACACCCGCTGAAAAGCGGATCAATTTCGGGTGAAGCTCTGGGCGAGGGCGTGCACCAAGAGTTGTCAAATATTTTCCTGGTATTTCAACACTCGACGATGGACTGGAATTTGCAGATCGTCCTTCAGCTGATGCGGCTGCTGCTACTGCGGCTGCAGTGGACTTAGCTGCGGCGGTAATTGTAGTTGTAAATTCACGTGAGGCCCCCGAAGGAATAATAAGTTTGTATGATCCATTATTTTGTGAATCTAAAAGATCCGATGAATCAAATGAAGTTATTGCTAGTGCTGGAGACAGATGACTGAGGGGTAGATTCTTTGGTAGTAATGCAACCTGAGGCAACAACAGCTTTTTCCATTTACGTAGCCTCTCAATGATTATATCTAAATCGAATTCGTTCGACTTTTCTGATCCTTTCACTAAGAAATCTTTTTCGAACATTTCTTTGTATCTCAAACTAAACTCCTTCTCTTTCCTCGATCTATGGTCTGAGCTTTGGGAAAAATCAGAGGCAACTGGCCGAAAAAATTTTGCCGACACTCGATTCAATGTTTTCGAAAAACTTGCGAGAAGCGCCTGACTATTATCTTTACCATTTACACTTCTCTTGTGAAGAAGCTCCTTTTGTGGTAAGGCTCTCTGCAGAAGAGCATTTATCGCTGTTGGTAACTCCTCTTCAAAGGACGGGCGAAATCGATTGATAAGTTCATCGGTGATTGCCTCCATTGCCACCCAAAGTCCCGGATGGGATTTTCGTAAAGTATTAACAAGTTCCTGAGCATGATTTGATGAAGTTGAGTCCTTAGAAGCGGTTTTTCCTGTGCTTTTGTCAGGTCGAGCATTTTGGTTTGCATCAAGACGTTCAAGATAGTAAGTTCTCAAGAAGAAGTATAAAGCTTGTGGATATCTAACGCAGATACCAGCCAGAATACGCTTCGAAGCATGATATTCATTTCTCCCCAACGACGTCAAAAGCTGTGGAATCCAAGGTATCCACATCCATTCTGGTAACAGTTTACCACGCCGCTCAAGCGTCTCCGACAAAATTTTTCCTTTGTCACCATCACGTCGTGCCATCCACATACATTTGGGAAGGTTAAGCCTTGCATCGTCATCACCACAATTAACCGCCTCCAAATAGCAACCCATTGCTTGAACCAAGTATTGGATTGATTTTTTTGTAAGAGGAGCCTTATCCTTAAACGATATTACAACGATCGTCACAAGAAGTTAAGGAAAAAATGAAACCTATTCACAACGTACCTTCAATCCGCTACCAGCTGCAACGATTTTGTTCTCTATGTGATTAGAAAGTCCCGCACAATAATCTCCCCAGCTTGACCATGCTTTTCCATAGTTCGGGCATATTTGAATGGAATGACAGAATGCCTGGTTGGCCTGCGGTTTATGTTTCAAATTCGAAAAGAATATCCCCTTCAGCCTAAAAAGTTCACTCTTTTGCTTTTCATCAAAAAAGGAAAGATTTGTTGTCTGAACTATATTAAGCCCATTCTGGTATTCTTGAGGAGCGTTAGAGTCTCTGCAAAGAACGATTTGCTCGCGTAACTTCACAAACGCGTCCGTAACGTCCATGGCTTGATCCGTCAACTTTGCTAGAGACATCAACGCCACCTTAAGCATGAAAAGAAAGATATTTAAATAATAAGTGAAAAAAAACTTAAATTTCATCAACTTACATCTTTCATTTTGTGCTTCCGTGCGGCACGAGCCATGCGAATTGCTGTCCAGGGCTTGTCATGAAGTGTGGCTAGAGCAGTTGGTTCACTCCATTGAAAGTTATGAGTTATTGCACTAAAAATGTGAGAGCGCCAAGTAAGGAGATCAGACCAAATTGAGACGGGGTCATGCTCATTCGGCAAACGATTCCTCCATGCGCTTTAAAATGGAAGAATTGTTAATCATGTTGGATCATTATCAGGTGATCCAAAAATCTAATCATTACCTCAAAAGATTTTTTAAGTCGGGGAGAGTGCCCTTCGTGGAATGATTTCCAGTTTCAACCATAATTTGACCAGATTCACGAAGCTCGACTAACCTATGAAACTGCTGGAAGAGCGAGGAATGGGCATTACATCCTGGAGCTAACTTCGGTAAGAGCTGCCAATTGTGTAAACAAAGTTGAACTGCTTGAAGATGAAGTTTTTCGACTTCACTGAGCTTTCCAGTTCCTATTGCTAAATAAATTTCATCAATTTTGTTCCCAGGACACCCGATTTCTAACCCGGCGACTATGGATGGCGAAGGCAATAACGAATGAACGGCTTTCCAATCCCTCGCTTTCCATGCACATTCCATCATAACTGAAGGGTTTTCAGAATTCTTCGCGTAATCGGCTAACACAGCCCATTGTTGTGATTCGCGATTTAAATCGACGAAGCGACTTTCCTACAGAAAAAGGATAAATATGTTCTATTCAGAACGTCTCTTAAAAAGTGCGAATAATCTTTGAGCTTACCCATATGCATAGTTCCTCGTTAGACAGCATCTCTTCGTTAGTGGCATTTATCAATTCATTATACTTCGTAAGTGCGTCGGAAACCATGTTATACATTTCAAAGGATAGTGCCCGCTTTGTCCCTACATTTTTGCTGAGTCTCTGGGATAATGAGAGACTCAAGTCTTTTTCGTTGAGTGCGTCATAACATCGACGAAGAGCAATCAACAACGCTTGCTGCCGTTTTGAATCCTCTAAACTATGGGACAAATCCGTTTCCATTATTTGAATAACTTCATGCCACGAATTAAATTTTGTACCAAGATAAACAAGAAGATCGATATCAAGTTTCGGTATAGGACGAAGTTTCAAAGTTGATGCAAGTACCGTTTGGATAATGTTGCAACCATGAGTTGGTAACAACAAATCATTGTCATATTTTGGGTTGAACGGGAATCGCGAAGAATAAATAAATTGTGCATGATGAGGTTGAGCAAGAACCTTTTCGAGAGCAATTGTTATTGAGTCCCTCATCTTATCATCGCAGCGTACCCAAATTGTTTGAAGCAGTTCATGAAACAAATGATGACATAAATCGGAATCACCGAGAGACAGCGTTTCGATAATCGAACACATTGAGTCCCATTTAGGCGAATCATCAAGCACTGACATAAATCTTTCATAATTATTTACTCCTTTCAACTTTAGGGATGAACGGGATCCAGTTGATGTTTCTGCAAGCTTAGCCAAAGACAAAGGTGCTGTTCTTACTGGATCATCGTTATAAGATATTCTTAAATTCTGACAAAACTCATGTGATAGTAGATGTTGCACAAATCGGTGTAGCCACAACTTATCTCCAAGACTTGTCCAATCGCTTTGAAGTAAAACAATAAACATTTCAATCACATTCATCTGTGAGTTGTTTGCGCCTTGAAATCTATCAATGAACACTTTGCGAATTCCGTGATCAGCGCTAAGGGAATGTGACATCATTAGCTGATTAATGACGTCATTTAATTCTTCTCGTGAATCTGTTGAAACGGTGTCATCGTCCGATACAATAGCCGATACGTTTTGACTAATAATAGGTGACAATAATTTTCCATTGCTTGACCTTTTCTCGACCTTAACTGTACTACTCTTCTTGAACCTGAGACGCATTACGATATTGGCTACAATACTAGCCAAAGGCTCACCTGGAACCTCGGTCACCTGCTTGAAGTTTAGTTTTGTAAGAAGTCGTCGACGTTCTTCTACGCTTATAGGAGATTCTCGAAGGACAACCCATCTTCCGATGATGCTAGTAGCAGTTAGCAGTAATGCTAGACAATCACTTTTTTCTAATATTGTACACAAAAGCTGAAAGAGACGACGCCTTGCGTCTGATTCCATGGAGGCTGGTATGTCGCTTTTCAAGCCAAGCAATCTTATTATGGAAATAAGACTACGAATGTTTGATCCAACCTCCTGAACTTCCTTCATTCCTCTGTCGTCGGAAAGGATAGTGTCTTTCGTTCTAGATATGGAACCACTAGAAGAGTCATTCGCTATAGACGACGTGGGTTAATATTTAGAGAAATTCATGAATGAAATAATCAATATGTTGAAATTTACCTTCTTCCAATATCCCTATCATCGAAGAGGCTAAATTTTGTTGAACACCCCGACTAATCATTTGGCTATTCATAGATGTGACACGTCTTGTAGCGGTAGATGCGTCTTGCACATGAACCTTCAGTAAACGCTGGCTTAACGATAACAGAGAACTAGAAAAATAGCCCAAAAATTGCAAGTTCGTACGACAGACTTCTTCAATTAGTTCTACAACAAAATACGCTGAGCAACGACCACCATGTCTAACATTATCAAATTGATCGCTATCCATAGTATTTATCTTCGAATCTGGGACACCTGAAGAAGCTTTCGTTGCATCGCTGTCAGGAGTGTTGATGTCTATCGCAAGAATGTGCTCAATCTGAGTTTTGAAAACTCCTAGAAACTCTCCAGTGAGAAGAGGTTCTGATGCTTTATTTCCACCTCCGAAAACTGCATGTGAAAATTCTTTCAATTTTAATCGCAGCATCTTGTTCTGCAAAAGGATACCTTGTGAAAAGCAAGGAACAATAAATTTCGAAAGTTTTTCAGCAGCTTCTATAAAGAACCGCTGATGCGGCGAAGATCGAATCAAAATGTGGAGAAGTTGCAAGCATGTGACCATGCCTTCTGTTGGTGACGACTCCGTGTCTTTTTTCACAGGGCTACTTTGAGATGAATCAAATTGACCAGTTTGACTTGACAAACTCTTGTTTGGCATTTTTTGAGAACTCTTCGTTTTGACAGTCTTTTCAATATTGGTTGAAGGGGCTGGTTGTGATGTTTCGATCAAAGGAGTCAATGTAAATATCTTATCGAAATAACTAACTCGAACTACATCATATTGTGGCCACAATTTTATCCCTCGTTCAAATAGACTAACTCCCTTTTCGTTTACTATCCGCGCTCCAACTTCTTTGGATTCAGCAGCAAAGAAAGAAACTCTCACCAAGAAGTTTAAAACTACGTCAATCTATTCACAAGGCGTTAATGATCGTTGTTAAAAAAATTTTATGGGCGAGTGAAAAAAGAAACTCACCATTGACTTATTCATGGTAAAGTCGGCACCGGCTTTGGGCATTTCGTGGGAGAACCGAGTCTTCTTATCCACGTGGTCTTGCGCTGAAACACTGCCTCTGCTTATCTCTAGCCGATGTTCTTCCCAGCTCATAATTAAATCCACTACTGATAACGACAGAGATCTATTCTCGATCGTGGAAGTTGGTGGGAGTCCCAGTCTATTGAGCGAATTCACCATATGAGGTACAAAAAGATTACGATCATTGAAGAATACAGAGGGATGTCGAACAAATGTCTCCCACATGTGTGTCAATTGGGGTATCGAATGACCTTCTTCAAACATAATCTTTTTCGTCCACTTAATGGCCTTTGTAAAGTCCTCTTCTGGAAGCCTTTTTGGTAAGGAAGGTACCAAAATATCAATTGCTGAACGAACTAGGTCTTTATTTGCCTGATGAGTGCGTAATAGTGCAATCCAAACCTGCAAAGTGATTTTACTTGGACAGTCAAATCGACTGATAAAATGGCATACATTTACATAAGCCCAAGTCTTGCTCGCCGAATCGTCACTTTTCAAATGAGTCCAGGTAAATTTGATTAGCTCTTTACGATGCTCAACCATTTCTTTCCATAAAAACTCTATCAACAAAGAGGAAACTTTTAACAATTCAATGTGTAAACGTTCACTCCTTGGAGAGGACCCATCTTTCATTACTTTCATATAACTTCTTATGAATTCGATACCAACAAGCTCCGAGCGGGATACTTCCGAATTTTTGTTACCTTTGTCACCATCACTCTCTTTAGGAGTCGCTTTATACGCCAAACTACCCTTCGTTGGAGGCTGCTCACCACCTAATTTGCCATTTACGTTTTCTTGTTCAAGACCCTCTCGAAGTAAAGGTAAAATGAGGAGTTGAATGCTTAAAACTTTCACTTCGTCATTTCCTTCTCCTCCAATAACTAGAAAAAATCGTCGCAAAAGCTTCTTCTTCTGTTCTAAATTGAGCTCATGAGTGACCATACGCTCGAGAAACGTCCTAACAAAAGTAAAATCAACTCCAGTAGGATTCAAAAATACCCTCAGAAAGTCGTAGAGGCAATCGACGTCGTCTGGGTGACGTTCTGAATAAAGTATTAACACTTTTGCAATCATCTCTGATTCGGTCTTGAATTTTGCCGGGAGTCTCTCGTCATGTATCATTCGCAAATATCGACCTTTCGATTTCTACTCATTGAAGATGTAGTACCAAAATTAATAACGACATAAAGTATTAACATCTTACAGTTGACTCACCCAAAGCAAGCGGTAAATCTGATACAAATCAGCGTGATTGGTTCCATCGAAAAACTGTTCATCATGTCTGACGAGAATTTGGACAATTTTCAATCCTTGATGTAACCACTCTAGAGCATCGGGTGACATTGGCAGTGCTGGAAGGTCCTTGGCTGCAGCATCATTTGATGTACTGGAACTAGCAGTAAGCGCTGCTTGTGCGAGACCTACATCATTCTGAGACTTCTTGTACAATGCCATTGCTTTGTTATGCTTTTCAGTATGGTCCTGGATAACTGCGGGGGCTTCCTTTGCAGCAATCGCACTTTGAAGTGCATTTTTTACTTTTTGTTCAGCCTCCATTTGCACTTTCATATTTCTTTTCTTTAACTCTAAATCCCGACGCAATGCAGTAATATGCTGTTGCTGAACTCCCGAAGTATCGATGCCGTGAAGAGTTAATAAGCTCAAGGGGCTTAATGTTTTCTTCGCTTCTTGATACTTCTTCTCGGATTGAATGATCAAAATAGACCTCTCAAAACAAAGTTTCAATACCTGCAGTGGTTTCTTTGACACGAAATCCCTCAAACTTTTTGAACCAGGCATGTTCAATAAATCTTGGAAAAACTCTGAAAACGAAGTGCTGCTCAATCTTTTTTCATTCAAAAAGAAAGCAGCAGTTTTTTCGGGAAATTTAGATAAATACTTAATCAAAGGTCGACGATATGGAGAAGCCGTCGATGAAAATTCTTTATACTGAGAAAGTACTGTCTCTAGACGTATTACAGCATTGATTAGCTTTTCAACAAAATCGGTAGATTTAGTGATGGGTAAAAATTCAAATAGACTGATGATAGATGCTGCAACTAAAGGCTCTTCTCCAGCTTTCCAAACTTTACTGTCCATGATAAGTTTGGGTCTCTCCCAGTTTTTGAGGTGATCCAACAATTTTTCGCCGAGCGCCACATTAAACATTGTTGAAAGAAGAGACAGCAACCTGGACATTCCTTCCATCAGCGAAATATCAATCTTTTGATGGTCCTTTAAGTTTAAAAGAACTGGTCGAATACAAACATGTAACAAATTCTTATCTAAAGGTGGTATGTCACTCATTTGTCCCTCCGGATTACCAATACCAATTACGAAATCTAATGTAGCAAATGCAACTGTCGCTGCAAGCGGTGGTTGTGAAATCAGGGAGCGGAAGAGTAAATTAATGACATGAGACCGTATATTCACTATGTTGGGTGAAGTATCTGCTGAGAAAAAAGCCTTTGTATGACGACGAATCACTGAGCGAAAAAGGAGTATCGACGACACCCGCAGTTGCTCCCCGTACGGAAGCTCGGCGGGTACAATTACTGTGTAATTCAAAACTTTCATGACAACTTCTTCTCTCAAAAACATAGTGGATGCACGCGAAGAAGAAAACTGACAGCCTTTGAAAAATGTGTCAACACCAGACACATGAACACCCTTTTCCGATGACCCCCCGGGGTCTGATGACTTATCGCTATCGACGATTGATGCAGATCTCAACAAGTCTGATAAGTGAACTAGCAAGCTTTGATCACTCAAGTCATACATAGAAGGAGCTTCTTCAATAACAAATGTGAGAGCATCAACAATTCCAATTTGATCAGCCTGGCTTACGTGACGTAAACTTCTAGAGAAAATCATGCGCTTGAGTAGGCTTGCAAATTCACTGAGCAATTTAGATGTTGGAATCTTCGTTGCTTTGGAAACAAGTTGTAAGCAAATTCTTGCTGCAAAGCGTACAACATGTTTTGGAGATACAAGTTCTCCAATAAGTAAGTGTACGATTACCTCATCAATGCCACTAGATTTAGCCTGGGCAGCTTCAGGAGTAACATGAGCATGTACAAGTTGAACCGGATAACTACCACGTGCCTTCACTTCTTCAAATTCCTTCGGTATAGCTAAAGAATCAAAAACTTGTTCATTTTCGTTATGCGGATAACGAAACAAAAATGAAACAGTTTCGAACAAGAAAGTCAAAGAAGTTGTAATGTTTAAAGTCGAGAGCTCACGAGGACAATTTTTTAGTGTGAAAAGAGCTGCGTGGACAATCTCGGTTCCGAATCTGAGCGACCATTCCACGCCTTGCAATTTTTGCAGATCCATAATTGCTTTGTAAATATATTTCTTTGAATTCCATTCCTTTTCATAACAACATCGACAAAGCAAAAACAAAAGATTTTCGAGCAACTCCGCACCCAGGGTGGTTTGCGGGCTCACTTCACCTTCATTCAATTGATGAATTATCTCTACAAGATCTTTCATCTTTCTCAAAGCGCACGTCTGAAGTTCTTCATTTTCGTCACTAAGTACATCAACAATTACCTGATTAAATACAAACGGGTTAAGATATGTGTTGTTAGCCCGCACTCCAAAAAGCCCAAAAACTGGTAACGGTTGGATTTTGACTTTTTTACTGGAACTTCCGTGTTTATTAGACGACGAGTCCTTTTCCGATGCTACTTCACCTTTTTCAACATCAACTTGATTTAAAATGCGCGGCATTCTTCGTATGTTCTCAAAAATAGTCTCATCAAGTTCCTGCCCAAGTTCATCGATTCGCACAACGTATTTGGACAACCATAAAACGATATTTATCATTAAACCATCCAAAATTGTATTTGATTCTTCACGGTAATCCCCTACCAAAGCATAGATTAAACCTCTTGAAACATGATAAAGAACAGACTTTTCGCAAATGCTCTTGGTGACATTCGAAATCACTTGATTTGTCTGATCCAGATCTTTCCCTCTATTGATACCAACAGCTTCAAAACGTGACCCTTCTTCTTTACAGAAGTAGCAACTTGTCCACCGTAGCAATTGAAATGCTGCTCCTAACTGATTTCGTTTTGCCACAATCATAACATCAAGCGCAAGCTTAGTTAGATCAACATTTTCAGCTTTCACTGCTAGCACATCTTCAAAGGTTAACTGTAAAAATTCAAAATAAGTAAATTTCAATAGATAGCTATCACAAACAAATCGAATTACTTACCGGATAAGGGAGTTCTTCTGAGGAATTATTGTTCTCACACCGTTTTATTTTGGGTGCAGAATATGGTTTTGGTGCAGGTTTCAGCATTGGCGATCCCGCATTTGTTCGCAAAATTTCTATGGCAGATAATAATGCTGGACCAATTTTAAGTTTACATGCTTCAGCGCTTTTTTCACCATTTGCCTTGAAATCAATGTTAGCGTTCAGGAAAAGTTCTACAAAATCAGAATCTTTTCTTGACGGAATATCCATGAAGCCCCTGAGGAACAGTCGATTACGTCCTCCTAGTTTTCCAAGTAAACGTAAGCTCAACAAACCGTAGGGATAGGGCGCTGGTCGTAAGTGATTGCACAAAGACACCATTATTTCAGACTCTCTCATTGCCAAAATAGGATAAAAATATTCTGGATTCAAATTATCTACCCAGAACTCCAATGTCCGCAATCCAAGGTTGACTATGTCACCATTTGTACATTGCAGTGCACTGACAATGAATAAGGATAATAGCGGCAAATGTGGGTACAAACTTGAAAGGCGTGCTGGAATCGCCAAGGATATCTCCACAATACTTGCACGCATCTTCGCGTCATTGGTTGAAATATAAACTCGGTGTAATGAATTCAAGATAGTTGGTAAAAGAGGTAATAGCTCTTTATAAGAATGTTCGAACTTCCCTCCTGCAATACTACGAAAGAGCCTTAGCATTAAATAAAAATAATTGCCTGGTATTTCCACCTGAGTTGCAAACTTTAGACACTTCGCAACCAGAGTTTGAAGATAAGAACGTAGTACAGCCTCATTCTCAGGAAAAAGCGATACGGACTGAAACACAATTTTAAATAAACGTAAAAGAGTGTAGGCACTTCGAGCTTCCACTGGCACTTCTCCTTCTGAATGCATTTTGTCAACTGTTTGACTTCCTGACTTTATCAAAAACGTAGTGACATCGCATTTCGACAGTTCATCCATTCTTCCAGCGAGAAATGCAAGCAGCACTTCGCAAAAATCAAAACTAACATTTTTGTTAGAAACAATCAAGTGCTGGGGTAACGTAAGTAAGTCAGGATCCCCGATCATAAAGTCGAAAAGAAAGGGCAGTTTAAATCCGATAGTTCTTTGTAAATCAAAACTGTCAAGAACCGTAAACGAAGCAGCAAAGTGTTCTAATACTTCGCGAAATTCTTGCTTATTTTGCTCCTTTTCCTTTTCACATGCATTTTCGTTCCATTTGAAAAGATTCAGACACGGTAGTGCCAAAGTCAAATAACGCACAACTAATGCCCTTTCCACATTTGAGAGTTGATCCTTCTCACTTGCGTTAGCGGAGTTGGATGCTTTACTCCTCTTCGATCCAGCCTGAGACCTTGAGCGGTAGTTTTTGATACACCAAATAACTGTTTTAATACCCTTGATCATAGGTTTGATTATCATTTTTATATCATGCACCGTGTCGGTAATTTCCGGATTACCACCCAGAGCAAAACCGCGCTTTCGTTTGGTGTTCGTCTCTAACGTATCATTTGGACAATTAACGACTTTCCGCCTTCTTCCATCTTCATCCACTGCTTTCATTGCAGCTGCTTCCTTAACTTCCTCCATATATTTTTCGAGGGAACCAAATTTTCGTACGAGAGTATCCAAAATTTGGACAAGAAGTTCACGGCCAGTATTATCATTCGATTCTTTACTATGAAAAATATGGTCAACCAAATTTAGTAGCAGGCGTGCAGACGTTGTTTGGATAGAAACAGGTTGAGAAGGGTCATGAATTACTCGGGAAAATATGACAATTACCCGCGATACTTGTGAAAGAGAAAGTTGGCTACGTACATGATGTACAAGGTCAGCTAGTGTAGAGTAACCCATAGGTCGCAGCGAGTCACTCTGTAAACTGTTGGACGTTGTGTTGTGATGTCTGTAGTTGGAACCAATCAAAGCTCTTTCATCAAACAAGGCGTCGATATGAGGATAAAATCCCTGTCTAAAGTCAGTTGCCAATATCCTTCGTGTTGCAACAAGCAACTCTTTTCGAGTGCTAATCGCGTCGCAAGGGCAAGACTTCATCAAATTTACAATATTTCCAGCAATAATTTCTTTAAAACGTGACATGAGTTCACCAAAACCGCGGATTAGGTACGTCAGAAAAGACAATATCTTAACCTGGCATGCAACTAGCTCCCTAGCTTTCAATGTAGGAAGATTCGGAGGCGACTTTAAAGCCAAAGCCTGCATCATTAGAGGTAATAAATTGGGTATGTTTGACTTTATAAATTTGGGGTACAATTGGAAGAGAAGCATGACCGTCAGAGGGCATTCAGTTAAAATTTTGAAGCTTGAGACGCTTTTTGTTGATCCAGGCACCTTTGTCCCTCCATCTACTGAGCTCAAATCAGCAACAGTATTATTCAAAAGCTTTAAACTTTTTAGGACAAAGTTCAGGAATGGTTGCACATGCTCTGCCATAACTGGTCTAAAATTTTTATGGTGTAAATCAAATACTATACGACTTGCCACCATCGAGTTCTCTTCGTAATCATTGGTGAGAACACCCATTGCACATTCTAATAGAGTCAATGCGTACTCTTTCAGAGACTCATTATGAGGAAAGCGGCTTATTACCTCGAGAATTGCTCTCCGAATTTTTTGCTCATCACTTTTAATATCAGCATTTGGCTTTGTGCGATGATCCAGTATCTGAATAAATATAGGTAGCAGACTTTTTAGCAAGCTGGGATATTCAGGGGAGTGAACAACCTCTATCCGTTCCCGGAGTTCAGTAACTGCCTGTTGGAGTAAAGAATATATAATGGGCAATCAGCGCGCAATACTTTTCAAATTTCCTAGTCTAGCTACAAACGTTACTGTTAGACATACCTCCAGACCCTTCTTCAAATCTGGATCGTTCAACTTCGCCTTTGTAGGCTCCCAATTCATCACCATAGCTCAAAACTCTTTGAATCCTATCTGCATAAAATTAGATTGGCTATCATGGAAAAGATTTTCAACCCCAATCCGTATTGAGAGTGGGTGTGCATTACAAGTTTTTGAGACTTTTCCGTCACATCTCTGCCCTTGCTGCTGCATGCTGCAAACATCGTCGATAAGCTAACTTAGCTAAATTGC
>Ga0213867_1000641_pt1 | contig 15575 bp, 13 predicted proteins | sample PICome_12_FD_160120 | JGI IMG/M metagenome (GOLD analysis project Ga0213867, IMG submission 160120) | Coastal seawater microbial communities near Pivers Island, North Carolina, United States - PICO540 | ecosystem: Environmental > Aquatic > Marine > Coastal | place: USA: North Carolina... | reverse complement strand
GTGCAATTGACGGCCAGTACGACGGAAGTGGATACGGGTTACGAGCCGAGTATGAGTGGTACTTTGAGTACGTTGGATACCTGTGCCATTGCCTCGGATGGCAGCGGTGTAGTTCACGGACGTTACGGTACATTGACGTCGGAGCAGGTGTCAGGTATACCGTTGGAATATCTCAGTTTGTTGCACAGTGCGGCCGAAGGTGCTGCAGCCGTGCGTACCTTCGCTGGCAATGGAAGTGGTACAGTGTTGGTGTATGGAGCCACGCAGGCGTCTGCCTTGGCGACTGTGCAGTTAGCGAGTAGTGCTGGAAATGCTGTGTTGGCAGTGGTATGTGGACAACACAGTTCGAATGAGGAAGCTGTTGATCTTGTGAAGGGATTTGCGAAGCATCCTGGGACGGCCATAACGGAAGAGTATGCGATGAAAAAGAAATCGTTTGGAGACTTGGTGAGTGCGATTAGTGTAGGAGAGGAGGTAGTGCCAGACGATAAGGAGCAGATGATTGTAGATTTCCGTGCGAATGTCAAGGAATACTTTGAAAAGTATCAAGTGGATGAAAATTTACCTACGATTGGAGAAGAAGAATTAGAACAGAACTTCTCATCGGAAAAATACGCATTATTTAAAAATCAATTTAAAATACGGGGGAGTCAATTACTTCGAGGAAGTGTTCCATCTGGACCAAAGTTTGATCCGCCATCTCTATTAGAAAGTATGCTTGCTTCAAATGAATCGTCATTATTGAAGGATTATCCGTCGGTTGAAGCAGACGCTCATTCAGAAGAACCCTATGAACTTCCAGTATTTGGAAGTGCTACCTCTATTCCGTCATTGTCGAAAGAAGAAGTTGGAGGGCCGATCGTTGGTGCTGTTATTGCGGTCACTCCGACACTCGCCACCGCCTGCGCTGCCGTACAGAAAGCGGGAAAAAGCCTCCGAGCACAAGCAGAAGCTCTCCAATATTTGACGGGGCGTCAAAGGAATGCTTATGCTGCTGCAACCAGTGTCGTCAATACTGCAAAAGCTGCTGGAAAGGAGGTTCTTATTGTTGGTGGATCGTTGCCAGGTTTTAAGTCAGTCCAAGTAACAGACGAGGATGTTTCCACTGCATTGAATGCAATGCGAATTGAAGATAATAGTAACATGTCTGCACTGAATTTTTTCATTCAAGTATTCCGTGCAAACGATTTCCAATCGTATGCAGACTACGCCATTCATAAAGCTACAGAACCGCTTTCTGGACCGCGCGAAAAAATTGTAACAAAATAAAGGAATAGTAGTAATTACGATGCGAAAGTAAGATCATAATAAAATGAAAAGATATTCTATATTGCTCGAGTGTAGAAAGTTTAATGCGTGCGCATATGCTATAGTCTCATATCTTCAAGTGACGCATTGTTGTTTTTTGGATTTCTAGCTCAGTGAACACTTGAGAACAACAGGAATAATCTGGGGAGGTAATTGTTTATATGATGTGAAATTCACCAAATGTTTTGTCCTAAATGAGACAAGAGGCGTGAAAGAATGAAAAGAAAAGATCCAATTTACAGTGGTGGGGCTGGTAAAATTGGAGAAAGTTCAGTGGAACAAATACAGGTCAACAACATTAACATCTCTGGTGTTCTACTGTAAATTAAAGATCACGGCTTGATCATTAACTTCCAAATGAGGTTAAAAGAAAAATAGGGAATTGACAACTTTCTTTAGTTCCCATCTAACTTAATACAGAAAAGGTATTTAAAAAAATTCATCCCACATACGTGTAGTTCAGTAGGACGATGAGAAGGGAGATTATAATTCCAAGCACTTAAAATTATCGTAAAAAGAGAAAGTTAAGTAATTAGGGTGTTTGTGTTCTTCTAAGATTTTCTGCAAGTGATCAATTCAGTAAAGAGGGGGTACCAACAAGGGAATCTTCCAAAAGTTAAGCTGGAAAGACGGAAGATTATGTCTACAGTCATTTTAAAATTACATGCCTTATCCGCTATTGCGCATTCCTTGAGCAACGCCCTTAATGCTAACGACTAAAGCGTCTTGAATCAAATTAATGTCTTCCACTGCACCTTCGTCGAGCTTAGAAATATCTTCGCAACTAGCTTCACGAAGCCTCTTCAACAGTTCAGCTTGCACAACATTGATAGGATCGAGATATGGGCCTCTGACCTTAGTAGAAGCTCGAAGGAGTGAAACATGAGGACCCGCTCCTTCGTCTCTTCCAGTAACTTCAAGGAATCCTTTCCTAGATGTAACCATCTTCTCTCTTATCTCCTCGCCTAAACCGACCAACTCAGGAGTTTTATCAACCAACTGTTCATCATAATTTTGCGAAATAGAGTAGTCAGTCTTACTCAGAATCATCCCAATTAAGTCGATAGTTTCTCGGAACCATGGCCAATCTTCATACATTTCAGTCATCACCTTTATGTCAGATGGTGTAGCAGATAATGCAGCTTCAACTCCTAGCCATGCGGATAAATTCGTTCTTGTTTGAGTCCATGCGAAAGTCCACGGAATCGCACGAAGGCTCTCGATACCTCCTTTAGGATTACGCTTCGCTGGTCGACTTCCGATATTCAAAGATCCCAACTCTAGCTCAGGGGTTGCTTGCCGAAAATAAGGGACAAAGCGAGGTTCCTCTCTCACAAGCTTTCGGTAAGAAGCACAGGAGTCTTCTGAAATTCTTCGCATTTGCTCAACCCAGTTTGGGTTTGGTTGTACATGTGACGTAAACTTTTCACGTAGTACTGCTGCTGTATAAATGTCTAGAGTTCTTTCAGCAACAACCTGATCCCCAAAGTTTTGCGTGATCATTTCACCTTGTTCAGTTACACGAAATCGCCCATCAATAGTGTTTGGAGGATGAGACATAATTGCCCGATAAAGAGCTGGATTTCCTCCCCTGCCAACGGTTCCACCTTTTTAAGGGTGAAATGATTAAATCATGCTTGTGACAACAACAGTTGAATACATTCAAAACTAATCGACTTACCTTTTCCATGAAAAAAAGTAAGTTCGATGTTGTGCTTATCAGCGACTTCTCTCATTTTTACCTGATTTTCATATAATGCCCAATTCGCCGCAAGACGACCAGCGTCCTTCGCACTGTCAGAATAACCAACCATAACTTCTTGTATTCCTTTAATTGCTCCAGTGTAAGCCGGAATCTTGAAAAGTGTTTCAAGAACTGAACTAGAATTAACGAGATCATCGAGCGTTTCAAACAGGGGCGAAACTCTCATCATGTTTCCCTTGTCCGCTGTCATGCCAAATTGCCTTTGCAATAACATCACAGCAAGTACATCACTTGCCGTCTGTGCTTGACTGATAACGTAAGCACCTAAAGCTTCAGGTTCAAGCGTCGATGCCATATGAAAGCATCTTAAAGTTTTGACAACATCAGCGCTAGCGCCCAAATTGTCTAGATCTCGAGTGCGGAACAAAGGTCTCTTTCCAGCTAATTCCGTTTGCAAGAAGTTGAGACGGGTTTGTTCATCCCACTCCGCATAAGACCCCATTCCTAGAAATTTCGTCACTGCATCAAGTGCCTAGAAGACATTAAATATTTAAAATTCTTAGACAGGTCAGGATATTTATCACAAGGTTAGAAAACATACCATTGTGTGCCTCGTACTTTCTTCTCTAATATCTAAGGGAACAAGTGTTAAACCAAATGAGGCAACTCTTCGAATGATATCAATCAAGACACCATCAGCAACTTCTTCGAAACCAGTTTCTACGAGTGAGCGATGCATAACCATAAGCGGTTCCATCAATTCTGCCGACTTATACAATGGTTTGATATCGTCAGAATCTAGGTTAACTTTCTCAAAGCTGGAGATATCGGAAGAGAAGGAAGATTCTCTCATCAATGCAGCTTCGCATTCTTTCACAGTTTTCATCAAACGTTTTTCCAAATGACCAATTACGCGACGGTACAGTTCCTTAACATCTTTGGAATTCTTAATGCCACCTGCAAGATCTTTCATTTCGTCGCTAAAACGAGATGATATAGCAAGATCGCCATAAAGCTCGTTTAAATCGTTCAAATAGAGTTTCGCAGCTCGAAGCCGTTGTTGAAGAATAACCTCAATAGTGACTTCTGGGGTAACATTGGGGTTTCCATCACGATCTCCGCCTAAAGAAAAATTCATCATTAAATGTGCTAAAAGATAAGACCTAAATGATATAGCCCGTACCTATCCAAGAAGAGAACCTTATCGGAACAGCGTCAATTGGAAGACGATCGCCAACTGATAGCTTTAATTGTGCGTCAAGCTTGCGGAAGTATTCAGGGACGGCATCCCACAAAACAGACTCTATGATAGCGATGCCCCCTAGAGCTTCGCGTTGCGGTGTAGGTTTCGTACGCCGAATTTCATCGCTACCCCAGATTGATGCAATAATACGTTTTAAGGCCCCAGTAGCTTCTGCTTCCATGTAAGGGTTAAGGTCTGGACGATCTAGTATTGCAAGTTGCTCTGAAACTTTCTTATACTTCACAAGAATAGTGCGACGATTGACTTCCGTCGGATGTGCTGTTAGTACGATTTCAACTTTTTGCTTCATGATTGCATCAAAGATTTCGTCTTTCGTGTGTCCATTATCGATTAGAGTCTGGATCGTTCCCCTCATGCTATCTTCTGTCATGGGCAATGGCCCACCATCTGTGCTGACTTGATCTGCTTCAAGCTCATACTGACGCAAAACCCGCATTCTATGATGTACTTCGGCACTATTGACAAGATTTAGTGCAATAGAGAAACACCTCATTACACCGAGAGCATTTTCATTGGTCAAGTCTTTTGCACATTGTATCATCCGTTGAAGAGGAGCTTCATCGTCGACGTCCGCTTGACGATTTATGCCATGTTGACGGAAACGCGTAAAGATGTCGTGGACCTCTGGGCTGTCTCTTTGAACCACACTAGCCAAAATATCATTGAGCCGTTCAATATCCTGAAGAAGAACACCATCGCGTGCCTCGTCCAAAATAACTGCACAAAAAGGCAATAATGTCATTTTCTATTCTTCTCTTTCTACCGATAAAAAACATTTGCAATAAATTCCACTTACCACTCTGAGATAATGGGGCAGTGAAAGAACTCGAATAATTTTCTTTCTCCGTGGATACTTCAGCGACGTCTTGGTCGGCAACAGCTTCGGCATAGATTGGTTTCAAACCCAAACCTCCATTATTAGCATTGAAGAATACTTGGTGGGAAGGCGAGACGAATCCTGTTGTAAAGGTCTTACTACCACTCGCGAGGAGAAGAATATAAGAAACGGCACACCTATCAAATTTCATTGTACACGACTTTCAAAGATTTATAAAATGAAAACAAAAGTGAGGGAATTGTAGATTGTAGGAATCTCTGCTTACGTAGGTACAGAACTCTATTTTGACACTGCCCATCATAATCATAACACTAGGCTGCTTTGAAAGTTCAAAAGAAGGGGATGAACGAAATTTTTCTTGACTTGTTTGGAGGAAAATCCTAGTGTGTGGTGGAAATTGATCGAAAGTGCGTCAGAGTTCGGTATGTGAGAATTCAGGAAGGTATTCCGAACATAAGCCGAATTTTGAATGCCAGCAAGGTTGTGGTTGTGAAGTCCAGAAAAAATATTCTCTCTCTAGCTCTCTTTGGAGAGAAATCCTAAACAACGGAGCTGGGTACAAACTACAAACAGATACCATTGAGAGTTGTAAGACTGGGAATCTTACTAATATACGTCCAGTCTCCTTCTACAGACGACAGACGAGTAAAACACAATTTTTCATTCACAAGAGTGAGTACGAGGAAAATTGAACCGAATAAAGGTTATAGATCCTCTAACGGTATCTTTTAAGTTTCATCCCCAGTCCCAGCATAATATCCAAAGCCATCGCTAATGGTGTTATGGGGGACAGCGATGGAAAAATATGCTCAAAAAAACGAAGGAAGAAAAATTCTATTAATAGACCGACTATAATTCGCCGAAGCCGACGTGGAATTTCTTCCATCGATGACCTCGCCAAGCACATTTGTAAGAGTGGCCGTGATGGGCCAGTAGTTTTTATCACTGGTGCCGGACTGAGCGCGGCGTGTGGCATACGGACGTTTCGTTCTGGAGGCGGTATGAAACGTAAAAGGAAGTCCAAAAAGAAAAAACGATTTAATGAAGGTGAGGATTGTGAAATTGCAGCTTCCAAGTCTAAGAATGAATCTACTGCATTATGGGAGGAAGTTGTATGGAATAAAGCCACTCGTGAAGCGTTTCGAAAGAATCCTACCAGCTGGTATAATGATTTTTGGCTAAAATATTTCCCTGGTGATTATTCTATTTATAAGCCATCGCATGGACATGAAGCGATTGCTCAAATTGCATCGATGAGTGATTGTGTTGATAATAAAAATAAAATCGATGTCAAAGTAATTACACAGAATGTAGATGGATTGCATTCTAGGACATGTTGTGAGTGGGATTACAAGTCGAGGCTGATCGAAGCGCACGGAAAAGTTGGGCTTTACAAATGTATACCCGAAGAAGATTCAGATACAGATAGCGAGAGTGATATTGATGATGATAGACCGGTGAAATTAGGGAGTAGGCGAAAGGCGTTATTATATGAGAAAGAGAGTACTGCACGTTTGGATCAGGACAAGAAATTGTCACCATCCACATGTGTGTATGAATTTTCTAAAAGCCTACAATCGAGTGAGATATTACCAATGTCTGCACGAGAAATTTTGATGAGAAAAAAAGGCGAGATCGATGAATCCTCTACCCCATTAACGTTGGAGAAACCTCTGGTTTGTCCCGGCTGCAAAAAACGTAATTGTGTTATTCCCAACGCGCTCTTATTTGACGAAGGCTACCATTCACATTCGCACTATAATTTTCAGCGAGCTGAGGAATGGATAGCGAATGCGTCAGCATTGATATTTGTAGGTACGAGCTTCGCTGTGACTATAACTAATGTTGCCCTAGATTTCGCGAGAGAAAAACAGGTGCCAGTTTATAACTTTAATTTGTTCGATCGTTTGGAACCAACCTGTCGATTACAAGTAGAAAATATAATGGGTCCGGCGGATGATACGCTGACTTCGTTACTCGAACGATGTCGATTATTCCTCAACAATGATTTTATTGACGATGAATGATAGAATAAAAATAAATGAACCAAATTAGTTTGGTTTGCTTTAAGTGCTTGTCATGGATTATGTGGTTAGGACGACAGCTCCCATGGATAATGATAAAACACGCAACAAGTATCAATCTGTCACGGTCTGTAATCATATTCACTTAAGTTGCCGTAGCCTGAGATCCAGGTTTTCATGTTCTCAAAACAGATTATCAAATGCGGAAGGGTCTACCGGTAGTCTTGTTTTTAACCAACCTATTACTTAAGCAACCGATATCAATTCTATCTAAAGACTGTCTTCAAAGCGACAAACCATGGATACCCATTTTGTGGTTCACAATCACAATGGAAGTGTGCAAAGTAAGATGAAGGAAAACTCTAATGAAATAATTTAGCCTTTTAACTACCGAGATACCTATCCCATCAATCCATACCAACATCCAAAATACAGTCGCATACTCACAATCCGACATCAAACAAACTATCAAACACCGAACAGCTTACTCGGAACTCGGACCTCACTCGAACCAGCTCATTTCCTGCATTGCGCTCGTGATCATACTCATACCATCCCCATATTATCAATATCTTGGACTACACAGGGTATATACGTCATTATCAATATGAGCCAACGGGGAGTTGGCAGAGATAAGATCGAATTTGCATTATTGATTGCAGTGAGCTTAGCCTCGGCTGGAGCAGCCGCCTTATCGACCTACCTCAGAGTGACACCCGATGAGAATGGTAACAAACGTCGCGGCATAAATTTGCACGATGCTATGGGTGCGGAAACTCAAGTCAATGCGGTACCTTCTTCTTCGAGTGATAAGCCTAGCCCCAAATAGCATACTGATAATTTCTGGATGAAAATGAACATTTTCGCACTTTGCATGCCTGGACAGGAGGGAGAATAGTATGTTCATGGCGTTGAATGTAGGTGGGTTTCAGAGAGGGTAGTGAGGAATATTTGCTATGGAAGATATACACCTTCATAGGAGAGATTGGGCGGAGGAACCATCAAAATATAGCGGTAACCAGGTTGATTCGACCCTTCATCTTTCACACGCTCTACATAATTTCGTTTTAGTTTGCTAGGCGAAAAAGTAAATGTATCGATGAAACAATTTGTTTGAGAAATTATCATATGAAAACAAGGTTATGATTGCAGCCGTAAGGAACCTGTTGGAAATGAGTAACTTCTACATTCACGGACATCGCTCCAAGTTCCATGCTAATTTTAAATAGTTCCATGCTAATTATAGATACATGCTTATTATAGATATGAAAGGGAATGAATGATCTCTGTCTTATGTTCAGTTTGAGGAATTGTTTCGATATTGCGTCGTCGTTTCTAAAAATTACTGCTACTTGTGCGAAAGTTATACTAGCTCGTAGGTATAACAGTCTAGTAAGTTCTTAAGCCATCATTTCAACATTGATACAAAATAATGCTGTCAATGTGCTTCTTTATTTGTGTCGCTGATATCTTCAAACGGTACTCTGGCCATTTACATGTTGATCAACAAACTAGGGCATATTTCATATTTCCCTAAGCAAAAATACATGAACTGTTCGTGAGTGTTAACTTGCAACAATACTGGTAACAATACTTGATATTTAACAACACACTTCAGAAAAGACTTTGTACTTCTCATAACAATTTAAATTTTGCTTTGATTGTACACTCTTTGCCTAAATGCCTGTAGCGACAAATGAGTACTAAAGTTCCGAGAAATACAGTACTCAGATAAAGGTAAGTTCGAAACTATTTTCCTTCGCAATATAGTGCTAGTAATGAGTTATTGGCTAGAGCACTTCTCGATCATTTATATTGTTTGCATGTAACATATGGAAACAGCACTGAGGTACATAAAAAATATGATTGACAGGTATTCTTGTCGATTTCTGATTACGATTCTATTTTGTTGAAATTTTTATCATAAGCCGTGAAAGTCATTGATAAATTTTTGACGTATTTGCTTTCTATCATCTCCTAAAAAGATCTTTAATAGCATAAAACTCTTGTCAACGAAAGTGATTTCATGTCATTGTATTTTCCTATTACGCATTATATTGATTACTGCATGTTTTCTACATTTTAAATGGTCAGCCATTCATTTATCAAACTTTTTCAGAGTTTGAATCAATACATGAACAAATTGATTTCACAGAGTCGATAATTGCTCTTTAGTCGGATTAATGTCTAGAATATTTCAAAGATCCTTTCCTAGACACTGTCAAGACGTCAACTCTCAGCTATAATGATTAGTAATTGAATGAGTATTTAATGGATGTTGGGAGTTGGGACCTTTCTCTCGATTACTCATATTCATCTCTTATGGTCTTGGTGGAGGATCCGATTGAACATACTCGTAGACGTTCTCGAGAAGCTTCTTTCGAAGAGAAGCCTGCATTCGATTTCAATCAATGGGAACTAAGCAACGCAGACTCAATCGTATGACAAACAACGAAATCAACACGTACCCTCGGACACATTATCATAATTTCAGTGAAATATTATTGAAATCTCCGCCTTCTCCCATGACTCATATGAGTCACATGTCATGTGGCGTGATTGAAACACACGTGATGGCCATAGAAAGAATTTCTTTTTTGCAAAACGATGATGTGTTGTGTTCTATCGATAGTCGCATCATCATGAGTTTCATCAGCCATCATGCGATATTCCCATCTTTGAGAAAAACGCTAATACAACTTTTACTTGCGTCACTCTACAGTGCACAGTGCTGTGTATTTTGATAAAATAGACTAGAACTTCACTGTGATTGAGATTTGATGATACAAAATTTGCTGTGAAAGAAAAAGCAATATATTTCTCGCATAAGGAAAGAACGGAAAACAACTTTAATCAATAATGCCATCTCACAAAACTGCAACTTCTCTATTACTATTGACTGTAACGACACGAATTGTCGATGCATATATTCCAGCGGCGCCGGAAAAAAAATCCGTAAGCAATCCCTTCGAAACGCTTCTAAAACCAAAAGTTGGTTCAGGTTTGACTCGAGTGGGATCACTTAGTGTCCCAAAAGTAGGATGCGGTACCCTTGCATGGTCAGTAGATAATGGTAAGATAATCAAAGTCCCCTCCAATTTTGGTGATGTGCATGCACTGTTGTAATGCAATACAATGATACTATATCTAATCTCGCTTTTCTACGGACCAGAGACGGGGCCAGAATTGTCACGTTTAGTTTCAACAGCTTACAAACAAGGTGGCGGATTTTTTGACACCGGTGAACGTTATGGGTCGAACTTTAAGACTGCTTTTGGGATGGGATGGGGCGAAACAGAAAGTTTGATTGGAAAACTTGTAAAGGAAAATGAAATTAGTGAAGAGAGTGAAGTTAAACATCAGAGTCCTATTGTTGCTACGAAATTTACCCCGTCCCCATGGAGAACATCTGCCAAAAGTGTTGTGGAAGCATGCGAAGAGTCACGAAGACGATTAGGTGTGGAGAGTATTGACCTTTATCAGATACAAATGCCAGATATTGTGAAGGTAGGGCATATTTTTTTGACTAATAGACTTCTGTAAATTTTCATGTTGAGACCCTCACATTGAAATTTCAAATTAAAATGTCAGCCTCTTCGAGCTTTTGGAGTAGACAAGACTTACGACGAAGTTTACTGGGATGGTTTAGCTGAGTGCTATCATAGGGGACTCGTGAAGAATGTTGGTGTATCTAACTACGGACCAACTCTTGTCACACAATGTTACGAACATTTGGCTAAACGAGGTGTAAGATTAGCATCAAATCAGATTGCATACTCGCTCATAGGACGACACAATGGAGCACAGCAAACACTTGATAGATGTAACAAGCTTGGTGTCAAAGTTTTGGCGTACTATCCGTTTGCAATGGGATTACTAACTGGGAAATATAGTTTGGAACGAAATCCAGAACTTTCTGCAGAGAGTGCATTGACTAACACTTTATCCCTGTATACTAGCCGGCGCAGTAACCTTGAAAGGAAAGATTTAGAAAGTTATGTAAACGGAAATGGCAAATCTATTCCAGTAGGTGGCATAGCGCCATTGCTCCGCACAATGGAGAGGATTGCAAAAAACAACAATGCCACCGTGTCGCAGGTTGCGCTGAACTACATTATATCCAAGGGCGCCATTCCTATTCCAGGTGCGAGAACTAAAGCACAATATGATGATAACATGGGAGCTTTGAGATGGAGATTGTCTGCGAAAGAAGTATCACAGATGGAAGTTGAAGCTGACAATCTTGGTATTTCGTTCGATGGAGCCGGGTTCAAAAGAAGTGACGCCAAGTTTGTTGGCTATGGGATGGAAAAGTGGTCATTGACTTAAAACATCACGACAAAAAGGTCTACTGTAGGTGTAGTTAACAATGTAAATAGCTAATTTTTGGAATGAAGGTTATTCTTTTTTTTTAACTGTATGCTTTTATTATACCGGTATTAACTTCTACTCTTGTACTAGGTATAAATCTGTTGACATCAAGAAAAATGCCTTTTCTTCTTGTTTTTCATGTTTACGTGTCCTCTACTCAAGATAAATATCGAAATAAAGAGCGTACTTGAGAACGATGTGTTTCTCATGCTCTATTGCCCTTTTTTATTATGATGGATAATGCGAGTTTCCTTCGGCTTATCACATGGTTTCATTCTTGACCTTTTCTTAATCTGTCAGCGTTCGCCAGCAATTTTTCAGTGTTATTACAGCGGTTCAAAGAGTTTCCTCACATCTTTGTTCTAAAGGTCTGAAGATAAAAATGTGTAGAAGAGCGTAAATCCAATTTCCTTGAAGATTGTATTGATGGACGCTATCTCTGCAGTATGCAGTAGTACACGACAAGTGGTAATTTTCGTATTCGTACGTGTACTGTTTACAGGTGTACCATTCGTACTCGTATACTCTTAGTATTCGTACTTTTTACAGCGTTGACTCATTTTCGTAGGAGAAGGGCCAACGTTCTTTCGACTTTCCCGATTCCGTTAGTAACACGTAGGAAGCCTGAGAAAAGAAGTATGATACTTCGTACCTAACGTCATTCAACACGAAGTCCCATGCTGATATCTCTCTATCTTTCTCCAGAGCTCTCTCTCTACTCTCTGCCTGACGATAGAAGAGCAGAACGGCCAACGTCCAATCGAGTTACGAAAGAAATAATGACGGAGGAACCGAAAGCATAAATTTTAGTGTCTAACGCAACGTCCTTATTTGTTTAAACATTCTTATGATTCACTGCGCTGTAGCGTTATAAATTAATAGTATTAGAATCACGGAAGGGATATCTTGACGTGAATTCATTTATCAGGCTCGAATGACTAATGGTTTGCAAAGATGATGCGCGATAGAGTTTATGTTTTTATGTCGATAACCGCTTTGATATCAGCTGTTGCAACACTGAAATGCTTCACGGCTGATGCCTTTATTCAATGCGTACCGCAACATTTATCTAGGGTGGACCATTCAATGATTTTTTCGGTACCGAGTAATTCTCATCGAAAGCGATTGGCCATAAGATTGGACGCCACATCTTCCGTGACTCGAAGGAATGAAAAGAATAACGATAATGAGGACGACAAGAAAAAAGGTAAGGGGATATTCGGAATAAATATTAATCCTAGGGGCAAGGATGCAGAAAAAAGTAAGGACGACAATGAAGATCAAAGCGATGAAAAATGGTTTGCAAAATTTGGGCGCCGCCTTAAGAATGATGATGGTATTCGTGATAAAAGGAAAATAGACCGAAGGAAAACGAAAGGTTCAACAAAAAAGAAAAGCTTAGATTCACAAAAGAAAGTAGAGAGTTCTCCAGCACAATTTATCAATGCTTTTGGAGGTTCGTTTAGAGATGATATTGCATCGTCGAAGGCTGAACGAGAACAAGCCAACCGAAAAGCCGAGCAACAAAAGCAAATCAATGCAGAGAAGAAAAGGAAAACAGCCGGAAAGGAACGTAAAGCTACAGATAAAACAAACGTAAGAAAATATACTCCCAATGTCAAACCTGGAGACATCTCGAAGAATATAGACGTATCTGGGAATAACGAAAAAACTAAGAATTCACCATTGGACGGAATCGCAAAACGTATGCAGGCGATTGGAAATAACAAAGGAAACAAAGATGACTCAAAAGAAGATTCCAAGGACTCATCTAGTAATCCACTTAACGTTGTATCAAATGCAATAGCCTCTGTGTTCAATCAAAATGAAGAAGAATGGGTTGTTGTTGCACCAAAGAGGATTATCGCACCAGGCGAGGCATTGCCTCTAGTAGCTGCAGGTTTGGATTTGCTTCTAGTAGCATCAAGGGACGGCAAAAAACTTTACTGTGTTGCTAATCAATGCTCTCATTTTGGAACTCCTCTTGAAACTGGAATAATACAAAAGCTAGAGGAAGATACTGCTGGAAAAGTTGTACCTAGTCCTCAAGGATGTGATTGTGTCGTGTGTCCTCTTCACCGAACTGCGTTTGATCTCGAAACTGGAGAAGTCGTTGGTCCATGGTGCCCACATCCACCTGGTATTGGAGGTGTTGTTGGTGCCGTGAAGCAAAAAAATAAGCTTCCTACATTTGAAACGAGAATAAAGGGAAAGAATATCGAAGTAAGAATCAGCTCAGTGTTGGAAGCAAGTAACGAATAATAGAAGTAAGCCAACAATGATAATTTGAATCACAATGAACAGAACTGTTTTGTTGCATTTACTTCTAGCTTCTGAGTTTAATGCAATCATTGGGAAAGTGATATAGTAATGTTGCCAAACTGTGTTTTCGTCCCTTTCACATTGTATTGGTAAGCCCAACGTAGGAAGTGTGAATTATTTTGCGATCATCACAACGCATCGTTCCACAAGCCTTGAACTATCGCAAGGCGCTCTTTCATTTAAAGTCCCTATAATCCTTTCACATATCTTCGCTTTTCGACCGGTTACTTTGAGATTTTGAAAGGAAGATGAATATCAATAAAAAATTTCAAGACTACATGTATTCTTTGAAAGCCACACTTTTCAAAACTGTAAAACCTGTCAGATTAAATAAATTTGCATCTTTAAACTTAAATCGGCCCCTAGCCCGGTGATGAGAGGAGAACGTTGGACATAAATGCAATATGACACCAACAGCTCCCCTCTTCGTTTTCAAAATAAGATGGTGTCAATCAAATCTTTGCCTCCTTCATCATTTCTTCGTTGAACGCTAAAAATGTATACAACCAACGTGCTTCTTCTTTATCTTCTAGTGCTATACAATCCATATCTAATGGACTGCCTTTCACCTCTTCATTGATTATATTAGGAATAATTTCAATAAGTTTCGTTTGAAGAGAAAGTGTAATAGATTTCATGATGTCTTCTTCCAACTTTTTCAGTGTTTCCTTACAATTTAGAGCTTCTAACCCTTCCACCACTCGAGTATAGTGTTCGGCACTTTCTTTACCCTGAACACACTCCAGCAAGGATACTGCATTAGTAGGAAGGACGCTAACTTCCAACACAAATACTGGTCCCTGCGTAAACCTACGCTGTACATTAATTGCGTTTTGAAACTCAGTCATGATCTACGCTCATCAACAAACAAAAATTAAATAACAAAAACGAAAAAATTAGCAATGAAACCGTGTGCAAGCGAGTGAAGAGATGATAATCAATATTGAGATGACCTTAAAACAATTCGCAATCACAAGAAGAATTTCGAATAAAACTCACTTTCTGTATTGTTTCGGGCAACGCCACAGCAGCACGAGAAATCATCGTTTTATTCGAAATATAAGCATTGGCACGCTCTGACATCTTCTGAAACGCATTGTTACTCTTAGACCCGACAATCTTATGACCCGAAAAAAGAGCATTAATGGCAGCAGCACTACTATTTTTCGGTGTAGTGGGAACCACGGCTAAGCTCGACGACGAATCACCTTCGCTGCCATCTTCTTTCCCTACTGGAACCATTACATCCGTTGGGCTGTTAGCACTTTTCGTCGGAGCCGGTGATGGTGTGTTCGGTCCTCCTCCTCCTCCGACGGCCGGATTGGCGGTAAGGATGATAATATTGAGGTAAAATGAATAACTTGGCGTTGTAACTGCCATTGTGATGAATCTTGTTATTGTTTTAGTAATGACAGAGGACTAGATGGGACTTTTATTGTAGCATAGCCGCTAAGACTGTTTATTTTATTATGTGAAGTCAGCATTTTCAAGTTTTTTCGAGCGTGGGACCGACTCCTTTAGCAATTCGCGTCAATTTGTCGTCATATCTCTGGAATGGAATGATTTTTTCACACACTCGTTTTTCGGGATCCGCGTGGTGTAAGAAAAGATGATTGCGCGTCTGTACAGGATTCGAATTCTCATGGGGCTAAAACTGGAAGAAACTTTTTGCACAAGGAGAAAAACACAGGCGCAAGCACGCAAGCACCACACAAACATCAAAACCCAGCAAGTGCCTAGAGC
>Ga0213867_1000640_pt1 | contig 15581 bp, 12 predicted proteins | sample PICome_12_FD_160120 | JGI IMG/M metagenome (GOLD analysis project Ga0213867, IMG submission 160120) | Coastal seawater microbial communities near Pivers Island, North Carolina, United States - PICO540 | ecosystem: Environmental > Aquatic > Marine > Coastal | place: USA: North Carolina... | reverse complement strand
AATATTCCCACAGCTCGTATGTCTCCAGACGGTGCCTTTACTGTCAGTGCGGCCACTCAGTCAAGAACAAATTCCTACGCGATTACTTATCAAGCAACACCATGGCTAGAGACCACTTTTAGATATACCGGATATAACGAGTATTTTTTTTACGATAGAAACTATGAAGCCAAGTTAAAACTTTGGTCTGAAAATGATTACCTACCTCAAGTAGCAATTGGAATTCGAGACATTGTGGGCACTGGTATTGAGAATGCGGAGTATCTGGTCGCATCGAAAAAAATTGCTGATTTTGATATTACCCTAGGCATGGGCTGGGGCCGCCTGGCTGGCAATGGTGATTTAAAAAACCCGATGACATTGTTTTCGGAAAAATTTGAATTTCGCCCCAATTTTGACGGTGAAATAGGAGGACTCTCCTATTACCGTTTTTTCAGAGGAGAAGAGGTAGGTATTTTTGGTGGCGTTAGTTATGAAATACCAGATATGCCACTTACGGCAATATTGGAATATAACCCAGATCAATATGACCGCGACTTCCGTCTTGGTGTGTCGAGACCAAACAGCCCAATTAGTGCAGCAGTAAAATGGGATGCATTGCCAGGGGTATCACTAACCCTATCTCATCAACATAACCAGGAATGGGGATTTGAGCTTTCAGCAGTTCTAGATGCCATATCATTACCAGCAAAACCAAAAAATCGATTATTTCGTTCAAGTCTAGATTACCAAGTTCATGAGTTGCCATCGGGAATCAATCAATTGAGTTGGTATGACACGCTACTTTATGATGTTGAGCGCTCAGGTATTCTCTTGATTGAGGCTACGGTTAATGAGCGCTCTAAAAGTGCCACAATTGTGATGGGCAACACATCATATGTCTTATGGGCAGATGCAGTTGCTACTATGGTCAATCTAGCAGACTTGCATCTCCCCAATAATGTAAAGACTTTTAATATTGTTATTGAGGAGGAGGGCCATCGCTTTCACTCCTTGTACATTCCTCGACCTTCCGCATCTCCGAGACAAACTAGTCGATTGGTTGAGCATCAAGTAATAGTGCAACCTATTAAGCCGCTTGATTTTGTTCAGCATAAAACTAATTTTGTACAAAAGAAAATATTCTTTGATATTAATCTATCTAATCGACTGCAGCTATTCGATCCAGATGATCCGGCGCGGTACCAGTTGTACGCTGAGGTTGGTATGCGTCTAGCGCTGCCAAAGTCTTGGTTGCTTAGCGGTTCCTACGGGGCGAATATTATCCATAATTTTGATGAAAGTAGTCGTGTTTCTGACTCGGTATTGCAAAGAGTTCGCTCAGATGTTGTCAAATACCTTACGGAGGGAGATTCTGGGCTGGATTCTTTGTACCTTGAAAAACGCGGTACAGTAATCAATGATATTCATTATCGTGTTTATGGCGGTGTTTTAGAGTCTATGTATAGTGGGTATGGTGGCGAGGTTTTATACCAGCCGTATCAGTCTCGGCTAGCTTACGGTTTGAGTGCTAACTGGGTGCAACAGCGGGATTATGATAAAAGCTTTAGGCACCTTGATTACAAAACTACTACAGCCTTTGCCAGTATTTACTGGGCTAGCCCTTTTCATAATATTGATGTTGCAGTGCATGTGGGTAGATATTTAGCAAAAGATAATGGAGGAACCCTAGATATTAGAAGAACTTTCCATAATGGTTGGTCAGTGGGTTTATGGGCAACAAAAACCAACGTATCTGCCGATGATTTTGGTGAGGGGAGCTTTGATAAGGGTATGTACTTTAAAATTCCTCTTAACGGTCTACTCGGAGCAAGTAAAAGAAGTAGCTATACTACGCGACTTCGGCCTATTCAGCGTGATGGCGGTCAACGCTTGGAAGATTTTAGTACCAATATCTGGTGGGATACTCGAGCGGTGCGGTACGATGCAATTTATGAAACTATTAATAGGATAAGCCCATGAGAATATTAATTGTTTTGGTTGGTTTATTATTGCTGGCTGGGTGTAGTATTCAGTCTAGTCAGTTGTCTGCGTTAATGGGCTTTATAAATAAGCCATCCACGGATGTACCTCTAAATAGATGGTCTGTAAAATATGGGAATTACGAGGCTATTGTATACCCTATTAGCTTGCCTGAAGGGACTCTCTTCTCAAACGCTTCAGGGGATCAAATTCTTTTTGATGGGTGGGCTGTCCGCAGTGTGAAAGGCTTGGGTTATACAGGTCCCGCTTATCAAAATCGTGATGTTGCCAATAAGCGAACCTTTATGCGTGCGAATCGGTCACTGGCTGTACACCAATGTGATCAATGGCAAAAAGAACAACGATTAGATAAAAAGAAATTTTCTCAATCTTGTAAAGGTGTTAATCTGTATACTAATAGTATTCTTGTTGAAAAAGACGGTAGTATTTCTGTTATTGAACAAATTGTCGATGATAGATATGAATTGCTACTTTTAACTAAGCTAAACTAATCCTTTTTGAAATTATTTAGGTCATTAACGTGAAAAGCAATTTAAATCAATTCAATATCACATATCTTTGGCGCTACTTATTGCTATTAGCATCTATAATGAGTTCGGCTTCGGGATATTCGCAGGATCTTACTAAAGCAAAACAGCTCTGCGAAGACCTTACTGATGCGAATAAAGCAATGGCCAAACAGGCAGGTTACGATCTTGATGCGCTTTGTAGCGAAGTGTCATATGTTGGCCCTCCAAGTAAAGTATTTGTCCCAGCGCTTAAGCAAGAAGCAAGAGAAACTGTCTCGTCGACAAAAATTATTTCTGTTGATGAAACTCCTGCCGAGTTAGAAACTCCTGCCGAGTTAGAAACTCCTGCCGAGTTAAATACCTTAAAACCTTTTGGTTATGACCTTTTTGCTAACGCCCCAACGACTTTTGCTCCTGCAGCAAGTATTGCAGTGTCTGAGAACTATACACTAGGCTCTGGCGATACCCTGGATATTCTTTTTTATGGTAAAGAAAACAGTACTTTTTCGCTTGAGATCAATCGTGAAGGTTTTGTTGATTTTCCAAAACTGGGTCCTGTAGGTCTTGCAGGGCTGAGCTATGGCGAGGCAAAAGAAATGCTGCAAGCAAGAATTTCTGCGCAAATTATTGGTACTCAGGTCAGTATTAGTATGGGCTCTCTTAGATCAATGCAAGTCTTTGTTTTGGGTGAGGCATTCAAACCGGGTGCATACACATTGTCATCCTTGTCAACTATGACACATGCTTTGATCAGCAGTGGTGGTATAAGTAATATAGGATCTTTGAGAAATATACAGTTGAAGCGCAGCGGTAAGACAATTAACACCTTGGATTTATATGATTTATTACTTAGTGGAGATACAAGCAAAGATTTCAGAATTCAAGAGGGAGATGTAATTTACATACCGACCGTTGGTAACCAGGTTTCGATAGATGGACAGATTCTGCGGCCAGCGATTTATGAAATAAAGGGCGGTGAATCTGTAGATGATTTGGTTGATTTAGCTGGAGGCCTTTTGTCAAAGGCATTTCCAAGTAGTTCTAGGCTAAAAAGAATCAATGATGACGGTTTTATGACTGTTCTTGATCTGAATTTAAAAAAACTGAGTGACAAGTCAATGGCATTGCAGGGTGGTGATCATTTAATTATCGATGAAGTTACCAATTTTACAAAAGATATCATCACTCTCATTGGGGCTGTTCGTCACGAGGGTGAATTATCATGGCGCGATGGTATGCGAGTATGGGATGTTATCGATAGTATTGATAAATTAGAACATGACGCTGTCTTAGATGTCGCCATTTTGGTAAGGGAGCTGGAGAATAGCGCTGATATTGAAGTTCTTACCTTTGATTTGGGAAATGTATTATCTAATCCCACTGATGGGGAAAACTTAAGGTTAAAATCCAGGGACAAAATAATTGTATTTTTTGACTATCAAGATAGGACAGAGGTCTTGAGCGAATATGTTGATAATTTAAAACGTCAGGCTTCAATTGATGGTATGGCAAGAATTGTAACAGCAAATGGCAAAGTTCGTTTCCCCGGTGATTATCCCCTGACAGAGGGTATGACTGTTTATAATCTAATTAATCTTTCGGGGGGGCTGCTTGAATCTGCATATTCACAGTCAGCGGAAATATCTAGATTGGATTTATCTGATCCTAACCTTGCAGTTTCTTCAATTGTTTCTTCAGATCTTACTTCGTCCTCAAATATAAGTTTGATGCCATCTGATCATATTCATTTTCGTACCATCCCAGAATATCGTGAAAATAGAAAAATCGAATTGGAGGGAGAGTTTGTTTTTCCTGGTACCTATATTTTCGGTAAGGGTGAAACATTAAGCTCTGTAATCCGACGTGCCGGTGGCTTTACTGATGAGGCCTTTGTTGGCGGTTCAGTATTCCTCAGAGAATCATTGAAAAAGCGGGAGCAAGAGGAGATTGATAGACTAATTGATATGCTCAATGAGGAAATCTCTGGTGAACAACTTAGGGTTTCAAATTCTGGTCTAGAATTTAATGAGGAAAACTTTGATACCCAAAAGTCAGCGGTCGCATCTTTGAGGAACTTAGTTGCGACGGGTAGGCTAGTCATACCTTTAAGCGAGATCATATCCAATCAAGCTGAGGATGTATATCTAAAAGATGGTGACCGATTAATAATACCCAAAATTAATCAAGAAGTTACCATCATAGGCGAGGTTCGTCGTCCGAACTCATACCTATTTGATCCAGATTTAGAATCTAGTGACTTCATTGAGCTGAGTGGTGGTTTTAAGGAAAGTGCCGACGAAGATGGTATTTACATTGTGAAGGCGGATGGTGCGATTATCCTACCTGAAAAGGGTCTTTTTAAGTTTAAATCTGCTAAGAACTCTATTGCTCCCGGTGATACTATTGTGGTTCCGCTTGACACTGATGAAACAGAAATTAAAGGAATACCATTACTTTCTGAAGTATCCCGAATTATATATCAGCTATCACTGGGTGCAGCTGCAATAAATTCGCTTAATAGAAATTAGTAGCTAAATCAAAGTATAAGCTAATCATTAAGGAATAGGGCCTTGGAAAAAAATATTCAATTTAGCAACCAAAACGATGATGAAATTGATTTAAGAGAGCTTTTTGCCGTGTTGTGGGTTGGTAGACTTAAAATTATCTCCATCACCATCATCTTTGCTTTTACATCATTAATCTATGCGCTAATGGTTCCTAATCAATACCAGGCGACAGCCCAATTGGCTCCTTCCCAATCTCATAGCGGGGATCTATCAGCTGCTCTTGGGCAACTCGGTGGACTAGCATCCTTAGCAGGTGTAAGTATTGGTGGCGCAGAAATTACAGAGACCCAGATTGCAAAAGAAATTATGATGTCATGGAGTTTTATTGAGAATTTTATTGCAGAAAATGATCTTGCTGTAGCGGTTTATGCAGCTGAAGGCTGGGATAAAAAAACAAATAAATTGCAGATAGATCGAGGCATTTACGATGCAAAAACTTGGTTGATTGAACATGATAATGGCCAGCAGGGTCCTCCAAGTAGCTGGGAACTCTATGAATCTTTCTTGGATAGAGTCACAGTCTCGGAAGATAAGAAATCAGGTCTTATTTCTGTTTCCATAGAATACTATTCGCCACAGATTGCTAAGAAATGGTTAGATCTATATATTTCAGCCATTAATAAGCATATGCAAGAGCGGCAGGTGGAGAAAGTTAGTAGAAATATTGAATATCTTGAGGCTCAGATAAATAAAACTGATATTGCTGAAATGCAGGAAGTGTTCTACACCATTATTGAAGAGCAAATTAAAAGTAAAATGTTAGCTGAAGCTAGTCCGGATTATGCCTTTACTGCGGTAAGTCCGAGTATGGTGCCAGAAGAGAAATCTCAGCCTAAACGCGTGATAATTTGCATATTAGGTACGCTTCTAGGAGGAATTATATCAATACTTTTAGTAATGATAATGCACTATTTTAGAGAGGAGAATTAGTATAGAAGATTATAATAATCACTCACTAAACTAAAGTTATCTAACAGAAAGCCTAAAGTATTTATTAAGTCTATTTATTTTGTTTGATTGAATAACTAAAGAGGGTATCAAGTATGTCAAAAGATAAGAATTTGATTCAATTGTTAATTTGGTTTGGTGAGCAGGCTTTATTATTAATAATTTCTATAGCAACCATTGGCGCAGCAGTTATCGAGGTTATTCGTATTCTTGATGTGATGTTAGTGAATCTGAGTGATCTATTTCTGTTATTTATCTATGCCGAGGTGCTTGGCATGGTGGCGGTTTTCTATAAGGATCACCGAATACCCGTAACACTTCCCATTATTATTGCCATTACAGCGCTTACAAGGATGATAGTCCTGCAAACCAAAGGGCTTGACTCGATCAATATTATCTATGAGGCCTCTGGTATACTACTATTAGCTGTTGCAGCTTATATCATGAGTGCTAAAGAAAAATTCAGTTTGGGCAAGCTTGAAGAGAAGAAAGCAGCGGGCAAGGTATAACGTCAACGTGAGGACAATGGACTAGTTTATGGATCTAAAATTATGACTATTTGTGCAGTAATTATGGCTGGTGGCTCAGGTACGAGATTATGGCCTCTCTCAAGGTCTGCCCACCCAAAGCAATTCTTGTCACTAAGTGGTGAAAAAACAATGCTACAAGAGACCATATCTCGCCTAGAGGATTTAGATGTGTCCTCGTCGATTACCATATGTAACGAAGAGCATCGTTTCTTTGTTGCTGAGCAACTAAACGCCATTGATAGCCTAGGAACAATAATTCTTGAGCCCGAGGGTCGTAATACAGCGCCTGCAATAGCTTTAGCTGCCCTTGTAGCTAAAAAAGAAGATCCGCTACTTCTTATTTTAGCAGCCGATCATGTAATTAAGAATCAAGATGCATTTACCTCCTCGGTGAATTCCGCTGTTTCCTTGGCAAAGGCAGGAAAATTAGTAACTTTTGGAATTGTTCCAACTGAAGCTCATACAGGCTACGGGTATATCAAAAAGGGAGAAGTTGAAGGTTCAGGCTATAAAGTAGAGAAATTCGTCGAAAAACCATCAGATAGTGTTGCTAAGGAATATTTCTCGTCAGGTGATTATCTTTGGAATAGTGGAATGTTTCTAATAAAAGCCAGCCGATTCTTAAAGGAGTTACAAAAATTCCGATCTGATATTCATGATGCCTGCAAACTATCGATGGAAAACACAATGCCTGATTTGGACTTTATTCGTGTAGATAAGTCACAATTTCTTAAATCACCCAGTGATTCTATTGATTATGCTGTTATGGAAAAAACTGAGGATGCTGTTGTGATGCCGATGGATGCAGGTTGGAGTGATATAGGTTCTTGGTCAACGCTTTGGGAAATTGAGGATAAAGACGAGAATAACAACGTTTCAAAAGGTGATGCAATTTTACATAAAACAAAAAATACTTATGTAAAAACCGATGGAAAATTAGTTGCAGCCATAGGAGTCAATGACTTAATAATAACTGACACTAAAGATGCTATTTTGATTGCTGACAAAAACTCGGTTCAGGATGTAAAAGAAATAGTTAACCAACTAAAAGCTGAAGACCGTTCAGAGTGGAAATCACACAGGGAGGTTTTTCGTCCATGGGGAATGTATGACTCAGTTGATCATGGTGAGGGATATCAGGTGAAGCGAATTACTGTAAAACCAGGCGCGAAATTAAGTCTCCAAATGCATCATCATCGAGCTGAACATTGGATAGTTGTTTCAGGAACCGCAAAAGTAACTAATGGCGAAAAAACTTTTTTATTATCCGAAAATGAATCAACATTCATACCTGTCGGTGTTGTACACTCTCTTGAAAATCCAGGAAAGTTTGATTTACAGCTAATTGAAGTGCAGTCTGGTAAATATCTAGGAGAAGATGACATTGTAAGACTGTCAGATCAATATGGACGTGTATAAGTGTTTAAAAAAATTGAGAAACTGATTTCAGCATCAACAGATCCACAGTTAAGGTTTAATTTAAGAGTTTTGGCTGTTAAATCAGGAATAAATGCACAGACTTTTAAAGGTAGTTTGGAAAAATTATTGTATCCATCGTATCTAACTGAGGATGGGATACAATTTATTCATGTCCCGAAAGCTGCCGGTACATCAATTGCATCCGCGATATATTCAAGGGTAATTCCTCACCACTCTGCTGAGTATTATCATTGTGTAAATTCTAGTAGATTCAGAGAGACCTTTTCATTTGCTGTTGTTAGAGATCCAATTGAGAGATTTAAGTCGTCATTCAGATTTTTAATATCTGGTGGAACCAAAACAGTTAAGGTAAAAAATTCTTTTAAGTATAAACGTTTTCAAAAAAAACAGGATATAAACTGCTTTGTTAAAGAATGGCTTATAAACCAAAAAACACTTGACTTCACATTGATGCCACAAAGTGATTTCGTTTGTTCTAAAAAAGGGGACTTGCTAGTAACAAAAATCTTTGACTTATCAGATATCGAGTCCTGTAGTAAATTCATATCTAAAAAAGTTGGCAAGGATATATATATACCCAGAATCAATTCAACAAATGATCAATCGCGGCTATACTTGAATGAAGATTCTATTAAAATCTTGAAAGAATTTTACTCAAAAGATTATGAACTATTAAACAAACATATAGGCTATCTTTGGCATGGTAGTTAAACCTATTGCAATCTTAAAAAATTCATTATTCTTTGTAATTCTTGCACTCTTTTATTTGGACATACCTTTAGTATTAGATAAAGCTAGGATTCCTAACATTTCTTTTTTTGTAGGAATAATTTCAGTTTTTGTAGTCTCAAAAATTTCATTCACGAAAAGCAGTATCAGACCCATATTGCTCTTTATTATTGTAGCTTTAAGTTCTGCAACTTTATCTCAACTTGTTATGGGTGGGGAGGGAAGAGGTATTGCGCTACTGACTTTATGTTATTCAATAACCCTAGGGTATCTCTTGTATTGCATATATCAACATTACGAGATATCAAATTTGGTTTTCCTTTACTTTCTATTTTTTCTCCTACTGGGCGGTATTCTCGAAATAAATTTTGATTTAGTGAAAGCTATTTCTGATGATTTTGGTCAACTCATGCATCCTAATTTTTATACTTCTGATGTCAGAGATATAAGTATGGTAGGGTCTGTAAGACCAAAATTTTTCTCATCTGAACCCTCACATTTTGCAAAGTTTTATGTTTTGATGCTTATTTGTTGGTACGTTAGCTCTTCTAATCCAAAAAAGTCTTTAATTGCATATTTCCTAGCTATTATAGGTTTTTTGTTGAATCCAACTGGAATTACGACGGTCTGTTTTTTAATTATTTTAGCTTTACAATTTTTATCAATGAAAAGTATTGGTAAAAGGATTGCCTTTTTAGTGTTATTTATACCTACTATTTCGGTTTTTTTATTTCCAGTAATTTACTCTCTTCTTGGAGATCGAATCAATAGTATGGCTAAGATGGAAGATATTAGCTTCACTATTAGGTTAATATTACCTGCATATCTTGCAATTGAGGCTTTATCAAATAACATACTTTTAGGAGTGGGTTTTGGGGGTAGAAGAATTCTCGAAGATGCTTACGCACATTTCTTCATAGGCGTCGACACTGCTGGAATCAATTTTTTAGATTTGTTTGATTCAAAATTTAATAATGTATTTTGGGAATTCATAATAAACTTTGGTTTATTGTTTATTGGTTTTGGATTATATTTTTTATGCCAGATTTTAAAAAATCAAGGCTGTAATAGAAATCAGATAGCTAAATTTTTGATAGTAATAATTGTCATGTCAAACACTTTTGGTGGTATAGCACTTCCTCGTTTTTGGGGTTATTTTTTCCTTATTTTGGCCGCTATAAATTATCAAAATAAAGCCAGAAAAATTTTTTTGAGATCATAATGCAATGAAAAAGATAGGAGTATTTTCCCCCATTAATCCATTTTCATATGATTCTGGAGCTAGAATAAGAATATATCAAATCACAAAATATATAGTTGAACACTTCACAAAAAATGGTTTTAGTGTTGATTTTATTTTTCTTGACGATCTTAAGAATGAAGATCCTATTAGGATGCCTTTTTATGAAAATTGTAATTTGATCAGCTTTAGTGCTCGTAGAACAAGATTGGCGGCTGTCTTTGACATGCTATTACATCAAAAAAGTTATAGATCAGCAAAGTTCTTTTCAAATAATTTGAAAGCTTTCATCGAGAAGAATATTAACCAATATGCACTGGTTTATGTAAATTTTTTTGATCTTTTACAGCATTTCAAATCTATTAATGCTGAGTCAAATCTTAAAATCTTTGTTGATACACACAACGATGATTACCATTGGTATGAATCTTTTGAGAAAAAATCTTTTTTTCATTCCATATTTGGAAAAATGAACAAGAATTTTTTTTTAAAGGAAAATAAAGATGTTTCTAAATTTGTTGAAGCAACTGTTAATGTTTCTATTGATGATGCAAGAACTTTAGACGAAAGATTTGGAATAGAAAAAAATATTGTTATACCTAATGGTGTGGTTATAGCTGACGCGCATCCCACTAAAGAAATAAATCAAAAGTTCTCAATTCTTTTCTGTGCCTCCTTGTCAGTTACAATGAATGTAGATGCGATACAGTGGTTCATAAAGAAGGTATTCCCAATCATTAACACTAATAATGAATTTGTTATTCAGATTGTTGGCAGAAACCCAAATAGAAATGTATTGAAGTTATTTGATCAAGATCGGATTGAAATTTACGCAAATGTTGATTCATTAAAAGAATTTTATGAAAGAGCAAATTTGGTTGTTCTACCCTTTAAAATGGGTGGTGGTTCGAAATTAAAGTTGTTAGAGTCATTAAGCTATGGTTTGCCTATTGTTGCTTCAGATATCGGCCTTGTTGGTTGTGAGGACTTAAAAAAATATGTTTACCTATCAGAGATGACTCCGCACGGTTTCGCCGGAAAGATAACAGAGCTTATCAATAACTACTCAGAAGCGTTAAGAAAGAGTTCATCTGGAAAGAAATATGTTAATGAAAATTACAGCTGGGTTAAGGTGTCCTCACAACTAATACATACTTTGGAGAAACACATTAATTGAAAGCATTACGTAGACGTAAAAATATGTGCTCTATGTTGATCTACTGGGCTAAAAAATTATGAGTTCATCTTTTTTCAAAGGTTTTTTTAATATGCGCTTTAACGATATGTTATACCATACCTTTATAGCCACAATTTTTCGATCTTTTGGAGCAATCTCTGGCTTTCTTGCAACTTTAATAATTGCCAAAAAACTCGGTGCAGTAGAATCAGGGTACTATTTTTTATCCTACTCCATAATCACAATTCTAGCTACATTCTGTCGGTTTGGACTAAGTAACACAATAATACGTTTTGTTGGGTCAAAAATTTATAATGTTAATGATATTCTTTGGAAATCCATTTTATTCTCCGCAGTGTTATCAATAAGTGTTTCCATTATTATTTTTACAAATCATTTCGCGATTGCTGCATTTTTTAAAAAACCCGAATTTGCCAATGTCCTGAAAATAATGAGTTTGGCTTTATTTGGGTTGGTTCTTGGTACTCTGATCGCTAATTGTCTTCAAGCTTTAAAAAAAACTAAAAGCTCAATTTTTTTATTAAGTATTTGTGTGAATAGTTTGTTGGGCTTTTTTCTTCTCATGGGTTGGGTTGATAATTCCGTTAATCTTAGTGGTTATTTTTCATTTGCTATTTATGCTAATGCTTTTCTAGCGATAATCATTTACTTTTATTTGACTCCTAAAAACAGTGTAGATAATTACGTCAAAATAAAGTCACTAACATCAAGCTGTATACCTTTATGGGTTACTAGCATTATGACGCAACTTTTGATGTGGTCTGGTCAGTTAATTGCAGGAATTTATGAAGCATCAGAAGTTGTTGCACAATTAGCCGTTGCACAAAGAACAGCCGCTCTAATTAGTTTTGTTTTAGTTGCAATAAACTATGTTGCTGCTCCGCGTTTTTCAGAAATGTATAGCAATTCAAAAATTTTAGAACTTCAAAATCTGGCAAAATGGTCAGTTAAGCTTGCAGCTCTTCTTGCTTTTCCTATTTCAATAATTATGATTTTTTTTCCAACATTAATTATGGGTTTATATGGAAATGACTTTGAATCGGGAGCTGCTTTTTTGGTCATACTTTCAATTGGACAGTTGATTAACGCTGTATTTGGTCCCTTGGCTTTTATACTTATGATGTCAGGATTTGAAAATGATATGAAGAAAATTTCACTTTTAACGGGTGTAATTGCAATCTCATGTATATGGCTTCTAACTCATTGCTTTGGGGGCATTGGAAATGCGATTGGAACATCTTTGGCAGTAATAATTCAAAATGTTTTAGCTTTTTACTTTGTTTCAAAACGGCTTAATTTTAATATCTTTTTACCTAGAAAAATAAATTAATAAAGAGTCTGGATTTCTTGAAATGATATCAGAAAAATACAAAACACTTTTCGTCCACATTCCCAAAACTGGGGGGCAAAGCGTAGAGCATTTCTTCTTAAATCTCCATAATTTAGACTGGACTTCTAGAGATAAGCTTCTGCTTAGAGAGAATAAATTAAGGAAGTTTGGCCCCGAGAGGCTTGCTCACCTTACGGCCATCGAATATAAAAAATATGGGTATTTATCAAGTAATCTATATGAAAAATATTATAAGTTTTCATTTGTCAGAAATCCGTATTCCAGATTGGTTTCGGAGTACAAATATGCAAGTTACACCAGAGGTATGACATTCAAAGAGTTTGTAAAAAATGGATTCCCAAGAAAAGATATTTTTTCAGACCAGTATAGGCACATTATGCCACAATACGAGTTTATATATGATAAACATGGGGAGTTGTTAATGGATTTTGTTGGGAAGTTAGAAAATTTTCAAAGGGATTTCGACAAAATATGTTTAATCTTGAAAATTAAAAATTCAATTTTACCCCGTGTTAATTCGAGTAAAAATCCAACTACCTTAAAAAACAAGATCAAAAAAATAATCTTTAAGCCCAAAACAATACATGAGCACTATACTGAGTATTATGATGATGAGTTGAAAGGGTTAGTTGAAAAAATTTATTTTAAAGATCTTGAAAAGTTTGATTACACATTTGAAGATGGTTAAAAAACATTTGGAAATAGAATGATCATAATTGTAGGCGCACCAAGATCCGGAACAACAATGCTGGGAAAAATTTTCAGCTCCTCTAGCAATGTATGTTACGTTGAAGAGCCAAATGTTATCTGGCGTTACAGAAACTGGGGAAGGTTAGGACATGAACAATTTTCTAAGTCTGATGCTAATGAAAAAAGTAAAAATTATATTAGAAATTTTTTTTCAAAATTTCCTGGTGTGGTTGTAGAAAAAACACCTGCGAATGCTTTGAGACTAGATTTTGTAAAAGAAATATTTCCTGAGGCAAAATTTATCTTCATCTATCGAAAACCACATGATGTCGTAAATAGCATGAAAAGAAAGTGGCTATATGAATATGATAACAATGCCTTAGTCTCAGGGAGGCAAAACAATTTTAGACAGTTACGAATTCAAATAAAGAGGTTTTTTAAAATCCCAATACTTGATTTACCTAATTACTTTACAGTAGCTATGTCAGAATTGGCTTTTCATTTTTTCAAAAAAAACAGAAAATTCTGGGGGCCACAGTACAAAGGTTATAGAACTGATACAATGATTTACGACAAAGAATACATATGCTACAAATTATGGACTATTCTTACTCAAAATATGATCAATGCCAAAAAAACACTCCCCAAAAATCAGTGCCTTGAATTAAGTTATGATGATTTTGTTGAAAACACTGAATCCAACATAAATCGATTAAAACAATTTTGTGAAGTTGAAGATTTGCGTAGTCCCAAAAAATTGCAAAAAAAGAAAAATAATTCAACACTTACGACTGGTTACGTATTTGAGGATAACGATTTACAAGACTCATATAAAAAATCTTGCCTATACATAGCAGATTTAGAATTTAGCCTTAAAGGTAAAAAACACTAAAAAAGGAAAAATATGCTCCCAAAAAAAGCTTTAATAACAGGTATCACTGGACAAGATGGTTCATACCTAGCTGAATTTTTACTTGAAAGAGGCTACGAGGTTCATGGGATTAAGCGTCGGGCTTCATCTCTTAATACTCAAAGAATTGACCATATTTATCAAGATCCACATATTGAAAATAAAAACTTCATTCTGCATTATGGCGATTTAACCGATAGCTCAAACTTAACTCGTATTTTAAAGCAAGTTCAACCAGATGAAGTATACAACCTTGGTGCGCAGAGTCATGTGGCTGTTAGTTTCGAAGCTCCTGAATATACTGCTGATGTTGATGCAATAGGCACGCTTAGGCTTCTTGAGGCTATTCGTTTTCTTGGAATGGAAAAGAAAGTTAAATTTTATCAAGCATCAACTTCTGAGCTCTACGGAGAAGTTCAAGAAATTCCTCAAAAGGAAACAACACCCTTCCATCCTCGCTCGCCATATGCTGTGGCAAAAATGTATGCCTACTGGATTGTTGTTAACTATCGCGAATCATATGGCATGTATGCCTGCAATGGTATTTTATTTAACCACGAGTCTCCTAGGCGTGGCGAAACTTTTGTAACCAGAAAGATTACCAGAGGTCTGGCTAATATAGCTCAAGGTCTTGAGAATTGCTTATATATGGGTAATATTGATGCTCTTCGTGATTGGGGTCATGCAAAAGATTACGTGCGCATGCAATGGATGATGCTTCAGCAAAGTCAACCAGAGGATTTTGTAATTGCAACAGGTGTTCAATATTCAGTAAGACAGTTTATTGAATGGTCTGCAAAGGAATTGGGTATTGGCATAAGGTTTGAGGGTTCAGGTGTTGATGAAGTCGGAATTGTGGAATCAGTTGAAGGTGATGAGGCACCAAATATTAATATTGGTGATGTCATTGTAAAAATTGACCCTCGATATTTCCGACCAGCAGAGGTTGAAACTTTATTGGGTGATCCTTCTAAGGCTAGAGATATGCTTGGATGGACGCCAAAAATCACTGTTCAAGAAATGTGTTCTGAAATGGTTATTGAAGATTTAAAAACCGCAAAAAGACATGCGTTATTAAAAACTCATGGTTATAACCTACCCGTATCAATCGAAAGTTAGTATCGGATAAATTATGAATATTTTTGTAGCAGGCCATCGAGGTATGGTGGGTAGTGCTATTGTAAGAGCATTGTCATCAGATAGTCGTAATAAAATTATCACGGCCGCGCGTGCAAGTCTAGATTTACTTAATCAAAAATCGGTGATTAATTTTTTTGAAGAAAACGATATTGATCAGGTTTATCTTGCAGCCGCAAAGGTAGGTGGTATTCATGCAAATAATGAATATCCGGCTCAGTTCATATATGAAAACTTGATGATCCAGTCAAATCTAATACATGCAGCACATTTGTCTGATGTGCAAAAGTTATTATTTCTAGGTTCGTCTTGTATTTATCCTAAATTTGCAGAGCAACCCATGCAAGAA
>Ga0213867_1000639_pt1 | contig 15585 bp, 9 predicted proteins | sample PICome_12_FD_160120 | JGI IMG/M metagenome (GOLD analysis project Ga0213867, IMG submission 160120) | Coastal seawater microbial communities near Pivers Island, North Carolina, United States - PICO540 | ecosystem: Environmental > Aquatic > Marine > Coastal | place: USA: North Carolina | collected... | reverse complement strand
AGACGGACATTCTCATCACCTACGTCTACGACGTAGCCTTTCGAGACGGTGCGTATGGCGTGGCAGCGGCGTGGTCCGTGGTGATTTTCCTAATGTTGCTGGCGTTCTCCTGGACGTACATGAAACGCACGAATGCGACGGAGGCGACGGTATGATCTCTCCCGAAACGGTTCGGCGGTGGTACACGCCCGTTGAGGTGTCCACCCTTCGACGATGGTTGTTGGTCAGCGTACTGGTCAACGTCATGTTGCTCTCTGTTGATGTCTTGCGCGGTGGTGAATCCTTCCTCATTGGGGTCCTTGGGGTCTTGATGATGGGTGCCCTGTTGAACTCCCTTCCACAGGAACAGAAAACTGCCTCTCGAAACCAATCCTTGATGCTTGGCGGCGCTGTGTTGTTGTGCGGGTTGGTTCGTCTGCTCGAAACACCCATGAGCCTGTTCGATTGTTGGATGCATGCCTGGATGGTTGGGCCCGGCGGCTTGACCATCCTCTGGGTCTCCAGTCGCCCCGTGTCTGCCTGGTCGACGCGTTCCCTGTCCATCGGTGCCGTGGAATATGGACTGGCGAGGAACCAATCGCTTGCACCGCGTTTCCAAGCCTTTGGGGCTCACCTCGTGCTCTTGCATTTCGTGGTCCTCACCCTCCTTCCGCTGGTATGGATCCTCGACATCGCCCTTTCCCCCGGCAATGCGCTCGGAGGCTCGTTGGGTGGACCATACACCACCGAGCACTTCTCCAACATGCTGGGCAGCGATGCCTTTTGGACGTGGATGCGCAATTCCCTCATCGTCAGCATCGGCACCACGCTGTTGGGGTTGGTCGTTGCCATTCCGGCCGGTTACGCGTTCAGCCGCTACAAGTTCACAGGGAGGGACGTGTCCATGTTTGCGTTCCTGCTGGTGCAGATGTTCCCTGGCATCATCATCCTCGTGCCGTACTTCCTGGTGATGAAATCGCTCGGCCTGTTGAATTCTCACCTTGGCCTGATTCTCGCCTACTGTGTCACGGCTCTTCCGTTGTGCGTGTGGATGTTGAAAGGCTTCTTTGACACGGTGCCTCGGGAACTCGAAGAGGCTGCGTTGTTGGACGGATGCAACCAGTTTCAGGTGTTCACCAAGGTGGTGCTGCCCCTCTCGTTGCCGGCCGTTGCGGTCACGGCACTCTTCAGTTTCCTCGCAGCATGGAATGAATTCCTCCTGGCCTTGACGTTCAACACGTCCAACGACATGTACACGCTGCCGGTCGGTTTGGCGTCGATGATTTCCAGCACGGGCCAAGCTTGGGGCGATTTTGCTGCGGCCAGCCTCCTGGTGAGTTTGCCGGTGGCCTTGCTGTTCCTGTTCTTCCAGAAGTTCCTCATCGAGGGACTGTCCGCTGGAGGCGTTAAGGGGTGAGAACACATGGTGAGTGTGAAATTTGAAGGAGTATCGAAGCGATACGAAGACGGGTTCGAAGCCGTTTCAGGGCTCGATTTAGAAGTGCGAGACGGGGAATTCCTGGTGTTGCTAGGTCCTTCGGGGTGCGGCAAATCAACCACCCTGCGAATGCTGGCTGGCCTCGAGGAAGTGACCGACGGTACCGTCAGCATTGACGGCGTTGTCGTGAATCACCTCCCCGCTGGCGCCCGTGGACTGGGCATGGTGTTCCAGTCCTACGCCCTCTACCCTCACATGAGCGTCCGAAACAACATGACGTTCGGGTTGCGAATGGCCAAAGGCGCAGACCGTCTTCCCGACGGTGAAATCGCCACGCGGGTCAACGAGACCGCGGCAATGTTGGAATTAAGCGACCACCTTGACAAGAAGCCAAAGGAACTGAGCGGAGGCCAGCGGCAGCGTGTCGCCCTGGGTCGTGCCTTGATTCGCCGCCCGAAGGTTCTGTTGATGGACGAACCGCTCTCAAATTTGGACGCCGAGTTACGCCATCAGATGCGTCATGAAATCCGTCGACTCCACGATGAACTCGGCACCACGACCATCTACGTTACGCACGACCAAATTGAAGCGATGACCCTCGCCGACCGAGTGGCCATCCTCGACAAAGGGGTGCTTCAACAACACGCACCACCGCTTGAGGCCTACCAGCGACCGGCGAACGAATTTGTACAATCTTTCTTGTGTCGCCACCTTGACGATTTGGTCGAGACGGCCAACACCTTGCTTCGACCTTCAGGGGAGGACGCTTGATGTTGACGCGCACGCCCGCTACGATGCTGGTGGCGTTGTTGCTCGTCGTCGTTGCTTCGCCGCTGGTGACCAACGATGCGGAGGCTGCGACCGGGCGGTCTGGTGAATTTATCACGCTCACCTACACAGGGAACGCCTCATCGGTGGAACTCATCGGCGAGTGGAACTGGAGTGAAACGCTGACCATGACTCGCAGCGGCGATGTTTGGAGCGCGGACGTTGAACTCCCCGAGGGTCTGTACTGCTACAAATTCATCGTGGACGGCGCCTACATCTTTGACCCAAGCAACCCAGAACGCGTGTATTGCGATGACATCGAGAACTCATTATTGCGTGTGGACGATCACCTGCGTCCCCACTACACCGCCACCTTGACGGATGTTGCCCTTGAGGTAACATACCATGCCGGCTCCACCGGTGCTCTTCACGACGGCGTTCCCTCTGCGTTGGCTGGCGCTACATGGGACGACATGACGTCGACGTGGACGCTTCCGCTGTCCGGCCTTGAAGACGGGAAGCAGAGATTGAAAATCGAAGGGTTCGATACCGAGGGCCATCCTGCCTACGACCTCTTGGTTCCGTTTTGGACCGGCCCTCACGCAGATTTCGTCTGGGACGACGCCCTGGTTTACATGATCATGACCGACCGCTTCGTCAACGGCAACACTAGCAACGACGGCATCACCACAGGTGCTGCCCAAGGAGCGGACTGGCAAGGAGGCGATTTTGCCGGCGTGACGCAGATGATTGAGTCGGGCTATTTCGCCGACCTCGGTGTCAATGCCCTCTGGCTCACCCCGTTCAACACGGCTGCGACCGGGACGGGAAAAGCAGCCGATGGGGTGCACGATGTGTCGGCCTTCCACGGCTATTGGCCCATCGAAGCCCGTGGGGTTGAACCTCGATTGGGGACGGAGGCCGAACTTCAGGCTATGATTGAAGCGGCGCACGACGATGGCATGCGAGTGATGATGGATTTCGTGGTGAATCATGTTCACGAAGACCACGAATATGCTCAGAACAACTTGGACTGGTTCAACACTGGCTGCATTTGCGGTCAAGCTAACTGCGATTGGACCGAACACCGGCTCGACTGTCAATTCACAGCCTACATGCCCGATGTCAACTGGAAGAACCGACAGGCATCCGAACAGATGATCGCCGATGCACTGTGGTGGATGGAAACCTTCGACCTTGATGGCGCCCGCATTGATGCCGTGAAGCATGTTGAGAATTTGGCGGTCTCAAATTTGGTCGCTCAAATCAACGAACGGTTTGAGACCGTGGGCAACAACGTCTACCTCAAGGGGGAAACGGCCATGGGTTGGTCGGGGCATTCCCTTGAGGGGAATCAAGCCCAGTACGGAGCCATCAACGCCTACATGGGACCTGACGGCTTGGACGGTCAAGCCGATTTTGTTCTCTACCATGCCGTCGTGGACAACGTGTTTGTCTCCGGCAACGAAAACTACCAGCACTTGGATTACTGGACCAACCGAAGCCAGGACCAATACACGCCCGGCTCCCTGATGGTCCCCTACGTGGGCAGTCATGATGTTCCTCGCCTCACCAGTCGTGCAGATACTGGAACCGGTGATGCCTACAATCAGTGGGTCGAGGACGGCCTTCCCGGACAGCCAGGGGATGTTTCTGCCTATCATGCCGCTCTCCAAGCCTACGGTTGGTTGTTGACCACGCCCGGTGCTCCTTTGCTCTATTACGGCGATGAATACGGTGAGTACGGCGGTGCCGACCCCGATAATCGCCATATGTATCGCACGCAGTCGTCGTGGAGTGAGCACGAAGCGGCGCTCTTTGAGAACATCTCCCAACTCGGGCAACTTCGTCTTGAGTCCATCGCTTTGCGACAGGGTGCGTACAGCACTCGTCTCGCCATGGCCAACCTGTTGGCGTACAACATGACCCACGACGAGCAAACCATGACCGTGGTGTTGAACCGAGGTGGGCCAACGCAAATGAGTGATTTTGCAGCCGACGATACGGTGCGCTTTGGTTCAGGTTCACTGGCCAATGGGAGCTTGTCCGTTCCCGCTCATTCGGTCACGGTGATCGAGTTGAACGCCACCGGTGACCATCCGCCAACCAACGAAACCGGCGGGAACACCACCGTCCTCGGATGCACGGACCCGTCCGCTGAGAATTACAATTCGTCGGCGACCGTCAACGACGGCAGTTGCACCTACCCACCTGCGCCTGTCCTCGGCTGCACCGACGAGAAAGCGACCAACTACGACGCAGCGGCCACAGAAGACGATGGCACATGCCAGTACGAGACCGATCCTGAAGACCCATGCGCCGATGTGGCCTGTGATGCATGCCCTGATGGATGGACCATGCTGCCCGCAGAGGACGGTGAATGTTGTCCGATTTGCATTGACCCCAGCGAAACCAATCAATCGGGTGATGGTTCAACCAACGAGACCACGAACCAGACCAACGGGACCGCCAACAACGGGAATTCCGGCGGAGGCACAGGGAATGTCACGAACGGAACGAACAACGAAACCGACATGCAAGTTTGCGATCTATGCTGCGGTGAGGCGTACGAGCATCCCGCTGACGAACCTTGTCCCGTTGCAACGTGCGAGCCGTGCGAGAAAGAAGAGGCCAACACGACCACCTCGTCGGCCGTTACGGCAAGAAACGTCTTGATCGGTGCGGTCCTCTTGTTGGTGCTGATGTTGATCGTCACGGGAAGAAGTCCACCGAAACAAGAGTTGGACGATGCGTTAGAGGCACCTTCAGATCAGGAGAACTTTTCGTAGAAGTGCACGTAATCGGCAATCATTCTCGTTCCAGTGAATCGAGCAGATGTGGCGATGCTCGCACGCATCAGTTTGGCCCAGCGTTCCAGGCCTTCGTCCCAAAGCGGGAGGACTTCGTGCTCCAACACGCTGTAGATGTTTTCGGCGTCTCGCGCATCGTCTCGTTCATCCTCCGCACTGCCAATGGCCCAACCGTTCACGCCGTGCTCGCAACCTTCGGGCCACCAACCGTCGAGGATAGAGCAGTTGGGCACGCCGTTCATGGCGGCTTTCATGCCCGAGGTGCCGGAGGCTTCCAGCGGCCGAATCGGGTTGTTCAGCCAGATGTCCACCCCGCTGGTCATCGCAAGGCCCGTATCCATGTCGTAGTTCTCGATGAAAGCCACGGGGATGTCGTCTGCTACCTCTTCAGCCGAGGCGAAAATGTCCCGAATCAGTTGCTTCCCTCCCTCGTCCTTTGGGTGGGCTTTGCCGCTGAAAACGAACTGGATTCGGTTTGCTCCGATGGAACGGAGCCGTTCGAGGTCGCTGAACACGAGGTTTGCTCGCTTGTAGGTGGCGAACCGTCGTGCGAAGCCGATGGTCAATCGGTCTTCGTGAAGTTCCACGCCGGTCGAAGCACGAACCAGTTCACGCAACATCCGTCGGTTGGCATGACGGGCTTCCAACAGCGCTGCATCGGGTAGGCTGCCAGCGTAGCCGAGTTGACTGGGGTCTTCCTTCCAACCGGGAAGGTGGGCATCAAACAAGCCGCTCATCTGAGGGGAAGTCCACGTGATGTGGTGAACACCGTTGGTGATGGGGGCGATGTGGGTGCTTCCAAACATCGTGGAGGCCACCTGTGCGTTGAGGTTGGACACGGCGTTGACGGACGTTGACAACGCCACGGCGAGGTGTGACATGGAACAGCGACGCCCTTCCTCTGAATCACCTGCGTTTCGAACCAAGTCCTCGGCATCGTCGGGCAGAAGATCACCGATCACCTCGCGCACCAACGACCACTCGAACCGGTCATGGCCGGCAGGTACTGGCGTGTGCGTAGTGAACAAGGTTCGCTGTGCGAGCTCTTTTCTGCTCCAACCTTGGCGCAGCATTTCGAGCATGGCGAACGTGCAATGCCCTTCGTTGAGGTGCATGCCAGCGAAGTCGTGACCGAGGGCTTGCAGGGCTTGGACACCGCCCACGCCGAGCAGGTACTCCTGTCGAACACGCATTTCATCGTCGCCACCGTACAACCGTGCCCCCAAGCCAACGAAGGATGAGGTGTTGTTGGGATGGGCGGTGTCGAGGAAATAGACGGGGACGACATGACCGGAGACGCCCATGACGTGCGTCTTCCAGATGGTGGCGTACAGTGTTTCACCGTCGAGGGGCAATTGAATGGTCACCCCCGTGTTCGCGAGGTGTTCAGCGGGGTCGATGGGGGCATAACTCTCCGATTGGACGCCTGCCTCGTCGAGGTGCTGTCGTCCGTAGCCCTCTCGGTAGAGCAGGCTCATGCCCACCAACGGCAAACGAGCATCAGCGGCTGATTTCACGTGGTCACCTGCTAACACACCGAGGCCACCCGAGTAGGTGTGGAGTTCAGACCAAAGCCCAATTTCGGCGGTGAAATACGCGATGGGTGGCATCGGACCATTCCATCAAAAATTGGGTTATGAGGTTCACGGTAAGCCATTCTACTCGGGCAAGTCGCTCCACGCAAAGGCCCATCTCCAATTGCCCTCGAAGGTTCCCGGCGTGTTCATTCTCGCTTCATCCCCCAAGCCGAGAACGTCCTGCAGGGGAAACATGGCCATGGCAGCGTTGCTTTCCCTCGCCAGACGCATCAATCCCTTCGTGGGCGTCTCGTCGGGTTGAAGCAGGGTGTGTACGCGCTGTTTGGTCTCATCGTCAAGGCTCACCCACCATCCGTGAGTGGTGTTGTTGTCGTGGGTGCCGGTGTAGACAACGTGATCGCTTTGGATGTTATCGGGATGATGCGGGTTGGACGGGTTGCCGTCGAAACCAAACTGCAGAACCGCCATCCCGGGGAGGTTGAAGCGTCGACGCAGGGCGACGACCTCCTCGGGGATGATGCCTAAATCTTCGGCGAGCAGACGTCCGGGCTCACCACTCGCATCGATGAGGGCTTGCATGAGTTCGCCAGCGGGTCCATCCTGCCACCAACCGTGTCGGGCATCTTCGTCTTCTGTCGGAATGGCCCAGTTTGAATGAACGGCTCTGAAGTGGTCGATGCGAACGGTGTCAAACAACCGAAGCATACGCTTCATTCGTTCCCTCCACCAGCGCCAACCTTCACGCTGGTGGGCGTCCCAACGGTAGAGAACTGTGCCCCATTTTTGTCCACCTTCCGAGAAATAATCGGGTGGTACACCGGCTACAACCTCTGGCATCCCCGCTTCATTGAGTTGGAAGAGATGGCGGTGGGCCCATACATCTGCCGAGTCGTGGGAGACGAAGATGGGCAGATCGCCGATGAGGGCCACTTCATGCTCTGCCGCTGTTTGTTGCAGTTGCTGCCACGCTGCCTGGAAACGTTGTTGTTGCGTCACATGCAGGTTGGCCCGTTCACGGTACTCAGCCAAGGCAGCAGGGTCTCGGTCTCGGAGTGGGGTAGGCCAGGCAAACCACGGCGCTCCATCATGGTCCTCCTTGATGGCAGCATACAAGCCCCAATCTTCCAACCAATAAGCGTCTTCGTCCATGGGTGCCTCGGTATCCGCTTCCATAAGGGCCGGCCATGCAGCGAACGCCGTTGGTGAGGCGTAGGGTGAGCCGTGTTCGTCGGGCGGCGTGAGGGGCAAAACCTGCCATGAACTGTAATCGTGTTCGCCAAGCCACCGCACGAAGCGTTGAGCATCGGCGAGGCATGGATTTGGAAGCGAAGTGAGGTGGCACAGAACGCCGTTCCCTTCCATGCCCCTCAAAACGCGATAAAGCCTTTCAATCTATCACGCCACGGAGTTGCAATGCGCTCAAAGGCCGTGCTCCTCGTGGTGATATTTTTTGCCTCGCTTTTTTGTGGTTTTGTTCAAGGACAAACCCCAGAAAACATCACCGTGGACGGTGATTATTCGGATTGGTCGTCCGATTCGCTGATGGCCACCGACAGCAGCGGCGTTGACTTCCGCCTGACCTGGAACGAAACCATGCTGTTCCTCGGATGGGACGGGACCGATTGGAAATCCACCTTCGAAGGGGCCGATTTGTTCGTCTACCTCAACACCTCCGACGGCGGTTCTGTTCTCGCTAGGGATTGGGGTTTCGCCCACACCCTCCCGTTTGCAGCCGACCACGGTTTTGTCCTTGAAGACGACACTTACTACCAGCACATCGCTTACGACGGTAGCTCGTGGACCGACCAGTCCACCACGGTAGACCTCTTTGCGGGTTGGGCCGACAACAAAGCCACCGAATTTGCACTGCCATGGTCGGCGTTGGGCCAACCCACCTCCTTTGACATCCTCGTCTATGCGCAGTGGCAAGATGAAGGCAATGTTTGGGCTTCCTTCCCGGTGCAGAACCCGGCCAGCAACAACGGTGCCGAGACCTTTACCCATGCCTGGCACGCAGAGAACATTTCCAACGCAACCGCTCCGCAACAACTGCCCATCATTGAATCGGGCGGAGCAGAGAAGGTCGACGACGCCCTGAATTTGGCCATCGTGTTCCACCAACACCAACCGTACTACAAGAACAAACTCACGGGGATGTACGAGATGCCCTGGGTGCGTGTTCACGCCATGACCGAATACGTTGATTCCCCCGGTATTCTTGCCGACACCGACACCAAAGTCACCTACAACCTCGTGCCGTCGTTCATTGAACAACTGGTCGACTACCACGTCAGCGAAACCTTGGACGTCCACACCGACATCGCCAAGCGTTCGTGGAGCGAGGGGGGCTATCCCAATGCCACGGCTCTTGAACTCCACACCATGCAGTTCCAGTCCTTTTGGAACAGCGGCTGGATATACAACGTGTCGCAAAGCGATGAAAAATTGGGTTGGCTCTATCCGTCAAGCGCCCGCTACAAGGAGCTCTACGACATGACCCTCCACAATCTCAAGCCTGACACCATCATGGACGATGAATTGCTTGCCCCACAGGATTTCCTTGATTTGCAAGTCTTGTGGTACCTCTACCAGTTCTCGCCCGACTACGTGCTGGGTGCGTACAACAGCAGTCATCGCGATGAAGGTCTCATCGCCCTGTTCATGCAAGACGGGAATTACAGCCTTGCCGACCTTTCCTACGTGCTCGATGCGCAACACGACCACATGGGCAATGTCTTGCCGATGTACAGCGAATTGGCCGCCAACGGTCAGGTCGAATTGACCACCACGCCGTACTACCACCCCATCATGCCGTTGCTCATGATGGACGGTTGGACCATGGAAGACGGCATTCGCGTTAACAAGGAAGCCTGGCCGGAAGACGTGCAAAACCACCTCATGACCGGCATGGACTTGTTTGAGCAAGAACTTGGATTCCGCCCGACGGGCATGTGGCCCAGTGAGGAGGCGGTTTCACCCGCCATGGTTGAGCCCGTTACTGACGTGGGCATCCAGTGGATGGTCACCGACGAAGAGATCCTCAAGCAATCCACGGATGTCAACGGGAACTTCGTCGATGTTGAGGACGCTGCCAACCTGGCCACGCCTTGGACGGTCACCGGTGCTGAGGGCGGCGAAATCGCCGTCATCTTCCGAGACCGAGTCATCTCCGACCGCATCGCTTTCCAGTACGGCACGATGACGCCCGAGGCCGCCGTTTCCGACTTCATCGCCTACCTCGATAACGTTCGACAGCAACTCCTTGATGCCGGCGAAGACCCCTCGGAACATCTCCTGACCGTGGCGTTGGACGGGGAGAACTGGATGTTCATGTCCGAGTTCCAGCACCATGACAACGCCCGCCCGTTCATGGCCGAGTGGTACGGTCGTTTGGCGGACCACCCGACCATCGTGACGACCACGCCATCCGAATTCCTGACCAAGGGAACCAATCTGCCCGAAATCCAAACCATCGGTACGGGTTCGTGGATCGACGGTACTTTGCGTACATGGGCGGGTGAGGAGGAGGAGAGCCTCGCCTGGCAGCGCTTGGTGGAGGCCCGTCAAGCCCTCGTTGAATTCGAGGCTGCGAACCCGAATGACCCCGGTCTTCCGGCGGCTTGGGAATCGCTCTACATCGCAGAAGGTAGCGACTGGTTTTGGTGGTACGGACTTGACCAAGACAGCGGTTACGACGAGAATTGGGACGTGCTGTTCAAGGTTCATCTCTCGAACATTTACCGTGCTATCAACCTCGACCTCCCGCCATATCTTCAGGACCTTTGGACCAATCCTGCGGTGCCGGACCCCGCTGCATCCGGCATCATCGAGCCGATGATCGACGGTATTGCATTGCCCGGTGAATGGGACGGCGCAGCCCGGTACAACGCACCGGTGTCCGGCGGTAATTTCGACATCGAGTCCTTCCACTTCGGCTACGATGCTTCCAACGTCTTCATCCGCGTCGACGCGGCTACCCTCGATGAGTTGGAAAATGCGGCAGGTGTGGGGCAGTACGACTCACCCGACCTTGCGATTTACTTCATGCAACCGAATGCGGTCAACTTCAACGAGGCCAAGACCAATTTCCGCACCTACTACGGGAACCAGATTCTCGGATTCCCGTCCAAGCACATGGTTGCCTTCGATTTTGATACGCTTCGAGAAGACGGTCGAGCGAAGTGGAACTTGTTCAGCGCTCAGGGCAAGGTCGGCGACGAGGAGCGATGGGTGCTCTCCGGCAGTTCCAACCTCGGTGGCTGCGCTGTGGATGAGGTGTACGAATTCTCCGTCCCTTGGGCGGACATCGGCTTGGCGCCCCGCTATTCAACCCGCGTCAAGGTGGTTACTTCATGGCGAGATTCGCTGTCCTACGGCGACGGCACCGATGCTGAAATGGCGCCTCCCGCGCCGGCCGAAATGGTCCTCCCTGACCTTGAGGAATGGGTCACGCTGCTCGAACTCGACGATGCGGTGGGCGATGAAACAGGTGATGGCGACTACGTCTATCCGCTGGCCACCGACTTCAACACGCCGGGCGGCGGAGGCCTTTGGGACGCGACCCACCTCACGGTACGCCAGAGTGCATGGAACGCACAGTTCATTCTTACCATGGACGAGATGACCGACATATGGGGCCTGGCCAACGGCTTTAGCCATCAAATCGTTCAGATTTACGTCGACCAGGGCGACACCTCCTACGGTCGTACGTCCATGCTCACCGGTGCCAATGCCGAGGTGCATCCGGACTGGGCATGGGAAGTAGCCATCAGCGGTACGGGCGAGCCGGGCGCGGTGCAGGCCGTTCAGGCTGAAACCGGCAGCACATCGGCCCGGGGGGTCGACGTGTCCGGTGATGTCGATGCGAAAACCATCACGTTCACCGTAAGCAAGGACGTCATTGGCTCGGACATTCCGAACTACCGCTACATCATCGTCATCGGGAGCCAAGATGGGTTTGGCACCGGAAAGTGGCGAGATGTGATGGAGGAACCCGCCACGTGGACGCTTGGCGGTGGAGCCAACCCTGCGCCGGACGACGGGATCGATTACGATCCGAACATCATCGATGTCATCCTGGAGGGCGAAGGCCAAACCGCCATGCTCTCGAGTTATGACGTGGCAGGTCACGCCTATGCGCAGTTAACCGGCTTCGAAATGCCGGAGGTACCGCAACAAATCTTCGGGGCTTCTGTTGATACCGTCACTTCTTCTTCTGCCGTGTTGACCTGGTCCACCACCGTGGCTGAGGCCACGTCCATCAAGGTCGCACTGGCTGGACAAACACCAAGTGCAGAGGATATCATGCAGGCAACCCCAGCGGGAACCGACCATGCCGTCACCGTCACCGGATTGGAGGTAGGCACCAGCTATTGGGCTTACATTTCCGCTAACGACACCGAGGATGTCGTCGTATGGTTCAACACCAGCAGCATCGTTGACGAAACAGCCCCCGATCTGCTGAATCTCGCAGCCGAAGTCCTCGAGGACGGCCGAGTCACGGTGTCGTGGTACACCTCTGAAAGGGCGACCGAATCCATTTTGATCAACGGCGAATCCGTCCACGAAGACGCTTTTGCGACCAAAAAGAACCACGCGTTCACCACGGAGGTGCTTGGCGATGCAACGTACGAGTTGGAAGTCATCAGCGCCGATGCATCGGGAAACATCAACGTCAGTACGCTATCGTTCACGGTGGACGCAGGAGCGGCCGTCGATGACACACCGAGCACGACCGATGACGGAACGTCCGATGACGAATCAGCCGCGGAGGTATCGAACACCACCCCGCAGTTGGTGGCCTTGGTCGTCTTGGTCCTCGTGTTGTTGGCCTTCCTTCGGGTGCGTGGTCATGAACCCGACGAGAACGACCCGTGGAAATGAGGTCCTCAAGCGAACGGAATCGAAATCGACTTGTGACTCTTCAGGTTGATGATGGTCAACATGCACGGTTTCGGTTGGAACCCCAACATTCGCTGGTAGGATGTTTGGTCCTGCCACGTTGAGGAGCAAACCAAGGTCGTGCCTCTGAAGTCGACGCATTCGTGTCCGTGAACGTGGCCGGTGACGAAGATATCGGGGACCTCCCGAATCACCAAGCCGTCCTCCGGTTCGGGGGAAAGCGGGGTTTTGCCACCCCACTGCGGTGCGAGGTGGCGACGGCGGAGCATCTCTCGCATCGCCTCCACCGGGTCGGCGTAGGTTACGGTTCGGAGCCCCGCGACAAAGTCGTCGATGGATTTCCCATGGTAGGACAACAGTCGAACGCCGTGCAGCGAGAAGTCGCACGGGTTGCCAACAAACGTGGTGGTGTTGTAGTCCTGCTGAATGTCCTTCTCAAACGTGGGTTGGGGTTCCGCCGGGCGCACGGCATCGTGGTTTCCGGGGAGCATCAAACATTCCACCCACTCCGGCAACAGTTCGAGCAAGCGGGCGAACTCGCTGTACTGAGCAAACAAATCGGGGATGGCCAACTCTTTGTCCTGGCCGGGATAGATGCCGACACCGTCGACACAATCGCCCGAGAGGATGAGGTACTTGATCGTCTTCGCCAGCGGGTCGGTGTGGAACCAGCGCACCATTTTGTGCCATTGTGCTTCAAGGAAAGTTTTGGAACCCACGTGGATGTCCGAAAGGAAGGCCACGCTCACCCCTTGTTCAGCACTTACTTTCTGATGTTTTGCCTCCAAAGGGAAATGGAGGTCGTCCACGTAAAACACGTCACCCGTCTGGCTGAAGGTGCCCGATACGCCCATCACGTCGTCGGGCATTAAACCGGCTTCGAGAATTTGCTCGTGGGCTCGGTCTCGGTCATCGCCGCTTCGTTTGGTGAGCAGGCACGTCATTTCCCCCGTTTCGTCTTCAAGACCCCAGATCAAGTGTCCGTTTTTCGTGTACCGAGGTTCATTCACCAACCCGATGGCAACGGCTTTGTTTTCGTAACCTTGGTAGCGGGAACTTTCCGCAAGAAGTCGGGCGATTTCCTGATGCTTCCTCGGGAGGTTTGAATTCTGGACGATGAGTTTCCGAATGCTTTGCAGGCGGTCGTTGAAACAGGCGGTGATGTCGGCCATTTTTCCTTCCGTGATGGAGTTCCCGGTGATGTCGTAGTGAACGGAGATGTCCGATGAAGCATCGCTTGCGTGCATGGAAAAATCATCAACGTTCCAATCCGGTAAGTTGTTCCTCAGCATCAGGTCAACCGGTTGAGGTGCCTCGAGCGGTGCAACGGTACGGGCCAAGTCCGGGGCGACCGGTTCAACGGATTGTGGGGAGGTGGTCGTTTGCATCGGGCTCGGTGCATCGTCAGCGAGGTTCACCATCGCATCGAGCATATCAGCGGTCAACATGCCCCCTGAAAAATTCAGGGATTGAGCCGCAGCGATGACGCTCGCTGGGCGTTCAAGCTGGAGGAGACGTTCCCGTAACGACTGGGGCGCAAGCAACTTTTGTTGCCGCAAAAGGGCAGCAATGTTGGACCAAGGCTCACCCATGATTGCAATGAGGGACGACGCTTCAAAAGGTATGTGGGTCGTTTGGAATGGGAATGGATTCACTCCTCGCCGTCAACCCACTCCACCTCGAGAGCCATGCCGTCCTCTTCACCGGTGGATTCCCACGCCTCGTCCTGCCAGCTCGCTGGCTTGCCCTCCTCGCCTTGCTTTTCCAATTCCGCTTGGGCTGCTCGCTGAGCGTCCATTTCGGACTTGAGCCGAGCTTCTTCAGCATCGTGCGCCATCTTGACCTGCTCCTCCAAAAGGCGGTCAAAGGCCTCGTCCCAACAATTCATGGCCGTGAGGAGGGCAAAATGGACGAATCCGGATTTGTTTTCTTCTCGCGTCCCCCCGATTTGGGTGCGTTTGGCGTTGGCCCACGTTCGCGAAGCAATACCAACGTAGACCGTCCCAACAGGCTTTTTTGATCCTTGATTTGTCGGCCCAGCGATACCGGTGACGGAGATGGCAAAATCGGCGTTTGCTCGTCGCAGTGCACCTTGCGCCATTTGGATGGCTACCTGTGCGGAAACCGCTCCTTTGTTGGCGAGAGCTTCCGGGTCAACCCCGAGTTCTTCCACCTTGGCCTGGTTTGCGTAGGTCACAAAAGAGCGCTCAAACCATGAACTCGACCCTGCGATGTCGGTGAGCGTGCTGGCAAGCAGACCTCCCGTGCACGATTCCGCAAGGGTGACGGTTTTCCCGTGCTTTTTGAGGCGGCGACTCAAGCGAGCGGCAGCGGCCTGGATTGTGGCATCCATTGGTCCCTTCTCATGGCTTCTTCTCTTGAGGTTACCGCCCATGCGGATTCTTGAAAAAGGGTCTCCCACAGGGCAGCGTGGGTCTGTGGTCTAGCGGCTATGACACCTCCCTTACACGGAGTTGATCGAGGGTTCGAGTCCCTCCAGACCCACTACCAAAGCAGGGCCTCGATGGCTTCATCGCTTGCGAGAACCCTCGTGATACCGCTCGCTCGCTGAATGGCTTGCGGGTCAACATCGGTGTCAACCACCAAGAGATGGACCGCCCGCGACCACAAGCCCTCCACCACCGGGGCGTTGCGATGGTCCACGCCCACCAACACGTCTTCCAGTTCACTGAAGGCGAGGGCAGCCGTTGCCTGCGGAAGTTCCGCAGCGTTGAGCAGCAGCCACCGCTTCCCCTGCAAGGCCTTTCGAATGTCCGGACCCAACTGATGAAAATGGATGATGTTCACGCCTTCACACCCTGTACCGTAAGAGGGCAATTGCTCCCCCAAAACCAAGCAGTTGTTCGCCATCGTCGTGGTCGGCAGAGCACTGAACGACGTTTCCAGAAAACCGTTCAACGGTCTCCGCAATTTCGGCCCACGGCCGCCCGTTGCAGGTCGCCTCCTCTTCTCGAAGCGTGTCGGCGCTGATGAGCAGCGTCTCAACGGCTCCCTCATCAACGGACCGGGCCAAGTCGATTTCACCGTAGGCAACGGCTCCGTTGGTTGAGAGGCGCTGCCATGCTTCCTCAAGCAGTTCGATTTCTTTGACCATCCGGTGTTCGCTCAACACCTTCCCGGCCAAGTTTTC
>Ga0213867_1000636_pt1 | contig 15626 bp, 14 predicted proteins | sample PICome_12_FD_160120 | JGI IMG/M metagenome (GOLD analysis project Ga0213867, IMG submission 160120) | Coastal seawater microbial communities near Pivers Island, North Carolina, United States - PICO540 | ecosystem: Environmental > Aquatic > Marine > Coastal | place: USA: North Carolina... | reverse complement strand
TGTCATCTAGTAGTAATAATCTTAATCCACCTGTCTTAATAGTAGTAGGATTATAATTTGCAGGATTTATAATATAGTCTATACTTGTACGGCCTGCAATTATAGTATCAGAGGGGAAGCTGTCAGTATCCCAATTTATATTGATTATAGTCTCATCAAAAGGATTAAGCACAAATGTTCCTGTTGCTGTGCTATCATTGTCTAAACTCCTAAAGAATACTCGTGCAACATCTGGTGTGTATGTTCCAGGTAATGCTTCAAATAAAGTCCTCCAATTTTTAACACCAACTGCACCATTTGATACAAGACGTACTGTGTCACCGTCTACATAAGCACCGTATGTGTTGAAGTTTTGATTTGCTGCTTCTGACGAAACTTCAGTATTCGCTTTACGTCCAAAACCTGTTTCAATTGTACCAGGCTGAGCAAAATCGTCGTATTGATTTAATGAAGGAGCACTTATTCCACTTTCAATATCACCTCTTGATTCATCAAACATTGATGTAATAATATTTGTAATTACACCCATTTTCTTAACTTTGGTTGGAGGCGAAATGTATATTGGAATAGAGAATGTAAGAGTTGCTATATCTATTTCTGAGTCTACACCTATTGGTACACTTCTGTTTGACCATTGTACGTTTTCTAAATTAACTACTGTAATACTAGTCCAATCAATGAAGTTATCTGTAGTTTGCATTTCCAAACTAGGATTAAAAAGAACTAAAATTTGTTCTAATAATTGTAATTTTTGATCTGTATTAGATGCCCATATATCAGCATTTAATCTCATCATATATGGTGTAGGAATAAGTCGTTCAACAGTATAATTTTTACCCTGATAATTTAGATATTCATTATTATCTTCGTCATATGCACGTTCTCTAATATTTGTTTTGCGGGTATAGGTTGCATCTGCTAGTCTATCTTTATCAAGTTCTAAACCTGTAATATAAACTGCTATTCTAGGAACAGATGGTAATTTGTTTTCGGAATTATCTCTAATAATACTAGCAACTTGCCTTGTTAGGTCACCGTATGTAACTGGCACATCCTTAGTAATACCCTTTCCGTCTTTGACAGGAAAATTACTCAAAATTCTCATCATTTGAGTAGTATATCGTCTAATCTGTCCGTCGTAAAAATGTAGCATTAATTATCCGCCTCTGGTTTACGCGGACGTAGTGCTTTAGAAAGACTCTGTCTTTCATCAACAGTTTCTCCGTCGATGTTGTTAGTAGCAGTGTTATTAATAAATGATGTTTTGTATGTTCTACGCTCTAATGTATTGCTTAGATCCATACGCAAGCTGTCTTCAACTTTAATCCACCGTGTGCCGTCATACTTAAACATTCTGTTTGGAAAAAAATCTGTACGCAAAAAGTAGTCTCCTGTTTCATTAGATCTTGGAAACTGTATTCCAAAACCAAACGGTGCACCATTTGGTGCATTACCATCTCCGTAGTTAACTAAGTACCCCGAATAACCTTCTCTATCGGGTCTATCTGTAACTTCGTCAGCAGTAATATTAATGCCACTTGCATCTAAATCAGTTTCGTCAGCTGTTTGGAGTGCAACATTGCCTGAGTCGTCTGTAGCAATTGAATAATAATGACTTGTTTCAAATCCGCTTTTAGGAGCATCTGCTTCAGCTTGTGCAACTACGGCATTGTTAATTTGCATTTCTTTTTCATATGTTGATAATACATCTCTAAGTGTTGTGTCTGAATTTTCAGACACAGGAAGATCTAAAATCTCAGCATATTCTTGTCCGTCATATATTTGTTTCAATTTTAATCTATATAAATGTGGATACCATGTTTGGCTAAAACCTTCTGCTGCACGATTTACATCTTCTACTACATAAAATCTTTTAAGTGCAACATCATAATCATTAAGTGCATACTCGTCTTTAAGATGAGGAAGTTCTATAACATCCCCCGTCATAATTTTTCTACCAAGAGTTTTTACACTGCTGTTAATCGGTATTGTCATAAACAGTGTATCGTTACTTAAAAACAAACCAAACTGACTAAGGTCAAAATCTATATCTTGGACATTATAGATGCCACGCATTGTGTAAACATCTGCATCATATTTTCTATCTCTATTTTCTAAAAACAGTAGATCCTGTATGTTTGTTTCTGCTACAACATCATACTCTGGTTTTGTTGCATCACGATCTTCTTCGCTTGGTGCAGCAGGACCTAAGTACTTGTGTATATTAATATCAGTGCCGCCAATTGTAAACATTTCTTGGATTTGTTTGTCCAAAAAATAGTAATCGTTTCCGCGCTCTGGTTTATATAATGATAATCTTGGCATATACATATTTATCGTAACGATAAATACTATTGGAGAAACATATATGTCAGACTTAGCAACACAAAAACAAGAAGTATTTGATTATGTAAACGCCTTTTTAGGCGGAGGCATGGTTGATGTTGAACTTGATCCAATACATTACCAAACAGCACTAGGTAAAGCATTGACAAAATTTAGACAGCGTAGTGATAATTCAGTTGAAGAATCATACATGTTTTTGCCTACTGTTGTTGATCAAAATGATTATACTTTGCCAAACGAAGTAATTGAAGTTCGTAAACTTTTCCGCAGAAGCATTGGATCAAGAACCGGCGGAGGTGATGGTGGAAGTTTATTTGAGCCATTTAATCTTGCTTACACAAACACGTATCTTTTGTCTAGTTCTAAGTTAGGCGGATTAGCGACATATGATCTATTTTCACAACACCAAGAACTTGTTGGACGTATGTTTGGTTCTTTTATTGAATTTAAATGGAATACAACAACAAAAAAATTAACACTACTGCAAAGACCTAGAGCAGAAGAAGAACTATTATTGTACGTTTACAATTACAGACCTGACGAACAATTATTAGAAGATTACTTAGCAAAGCAGTGGATCAAAGACTATACACTTGCAAGTTGTAAGTATATGCTAGGAGAAGCACGTTCAAAGTTTGCTACTATCGCTGGACCACAAGGTGGATCAACACTTAACGGTGATGCACTTAAAGCAGAAGCACAAGCCGAAATGGATAAGCTCGAATCTGAAGTCTCTTTACAAGTAGGCGGCGGCGTTGGCTACGGTTTCACTATTGGCTAAAAATAGTTGACAATCTCTCTAATTTAGTGTATAATTTACTAAATTGACTGGGAGATTTTATGAAATCATTGAAGCTACTTGTAATTGGTCATGGCAGGCATGGCAAAGATACTGTTTGCGAAATATTACAAAAAAATTATAATTTAAGTTTTGAATCAAGTAGTAAGTTTTGTTCAAAGCTCTTTATCTATGATATGCTAAAGGACAAGTATGGATATACTAATGAAGAAGAGTGCTATGCTGACAGGCATAATCACAGAGCAGAATGGTATGATGCTATCTGCGATTTTAATAAAGGCGATGGAGCTCGCTTAGGTAGAGAAATATTTAAAGCCCACGACATTTATTGCGGCCTGCGGAATAAACGTGAATTTTTTGCAATGAAAAATACAGGTGTATTTGATTATGCAATATGGGTTGACCGTTCAGATCATCTTCCCCCAGAAGCAAAAGATTCAATGAGTTTAGAACAGTGGATGGCAGATTTTACTATTGATAACAATGGTGATTTAAACGAACTTATGTTTAATACATATCAACTAATCGAAAGATTAAAAGTCAGGAGTTAAATCTCCTTGTCGCCAAATAGCATTTTCTTTTTGGACAATGCGCTGACAATTAGCACAAATTGTTTTGAGATTGTTTGGTCTACAATTTTCTAAATTTCCATCGATATGAAAAACATTAAATTGTTCTGGATGTTTGGATTTAAATCCGCACTTTTCACACATGTCTTTTTTTACGTATCCTTTTTGCTCCCATAAAGGAACTCCATGTCCTGTGCCATTACGTAGGCACTTTTCACATTTTTTTCTGTAGTACACTCTGCCATTTTTTTTATAATTAATAGCAGCAGGTCGCTTACCACACACGCATAAAGGTCTCATATAGTATTTACCATACCTTTTCGGTACCTTTTTTTGGTATGTATTGTGGGTGATTTATAGATTAAATGGTAAATACTCATATAGAACAACTAATCATCCTATAGGAGAAATAACATGGCATTAGTATCACCAGGCGTAGAAGTCAGTGTAATTGACGAATCATTCTACACCCCAGCAGCTGGCGGCACTGTACCTATGATTTTTGTAGCAACTGCAAGTAACAAAGCTTCAAGCAGCGGCACAGGAGTTGCATCAGGTACTACAAAAGCAAACGCTGGTACACCTTACTTAATCACCAGTCAGCGAGAGCTTGGTGAAACATTTGGCGATCCACTATTTTACAGTGACTCAACAGGAAACATGATTCACGGAGGAGAGCTTAACGAATATGGATTACAGGCAGCATATTCTGCACTAGGCGTTTCAAACCGTGCATATGTTGTTAGAGCAGATATCGACCTAGCTGAGCTAGAAGCAAGCGCAACTGCACCAGGTGGCTCTCCAGCAAATGGCGCATGGTGGCTAGATACACTTGCAAGCGAATTTGGTATTTTAGAATGGAACGGCGCCGCAATTACAACAGTTGGCGGCCAAACATTTACTGGTCAAACACATCATGCAATTGTATCAACAGATGATTTAGACAATACTGATAAACCTAAAACATCAATTGGAGCTATCGGAGATTACGCAATTGATCATTCTAGCAATGATAATAGAGTATTTTATAAGTCTCCTGGTTACGGTGCTTCACAAGCAACTAGAGAAGCAAATGCAGGTAATTGGGTAGAACTAGGTAGCCTAGAATGGCAAGATAGTTATCCTGCAGCAAGCGGATCAAATGCTCCTACTACAGTAGATGCTACGCATACAATTTTAATTAATAATGTTCCTGTCGTTGCTGGAGGAACTGATTTTACTGCCGTAGTTACTGCAATAAATGCTTCAGGTGCAACTGGTGTAAATGCAGCATTAGTAGACAGCAGAATCCAAATTTTTGCAGACGCAACTGCCATCGACGATGAAGGCGGAACTGGCACAGACGCTACAGGAACAGTAAGCCTTGCAGAAGGCAACGGAACATTACTAGCTGATTTAGGTTTAACAGCAGGAACATATTCTGCTCCTAGACTAGAAATTGCTCCGCACACAAGCGTTCCTGAATTTAAGTCTACAGACACATCACCTGCTCCAACAGGCAGTGTATGGATTAAAACAACACAACCAAATGGCGGTGCTAATGTAAGTGTAAAACAATACGATGCAGGAGCAGCTATTTGGAACAAAGTTTCAGCACCATTGTTTACTACCGCAGAAAATGCACTTTATGCATTAGATCCAACCGGTGGTGGCGCAAACATTACTGTTGATTCACTATATGTAAATGTTAACATTAATGAGCTTGCTAATCCGTTAGCTAACTATAAAGTATATCGCAGAAGCGCAATTGGTGCAACTATAATTACAAGTGCTAAAATTGGCAGCACTGGTGTAGCAGCAAGCACATATACATTCACTATAGAAGAATCTACAGCAGGTAGTGCAACTAGATCAAATGCTTCAACTGTTTCTGTAACTACAGCAGCAGACATTGCAGATGCAGATACACTTGCTGGCGCAATTAATGCAGCAGGTTTGACAAATGTAATTGCTGTAGTTGATGCACAAAACCGTGTACAAATTTCTCACAAATTAGGTGGCGAAATTAAAATGGTTGATACAGATGGTGGCTTAACATTGTTTGGATTTAGTGTAGGAACAACTGGCACAACAAACTTGTATTTTGCTCCAGGTACTACAAATGCAACATCACCTAAGCAATTTGTTGCATCAAATTGGGCACCGTTATCATACACAGCATCTAATAGCGCACCATTAAGCCTTACAGCACAGGGTGCATTGTGGTATAATTCAATTGTGGACGAAGTTGACATTATGGTACACAATGGAGATACATGGGTAGGATTAGCTTACGACGGTGTATCAGGCGAAAGCACTGTTGCAAGTCCATTTAGCGGTACTGATCCTGAAGGTCCAATTGTTTCTGCAAGCGAACCAAAAAACGGTGACCGTTCAGATGCAGGCAACTTAGTAACTGGCGATATTTGGATCAGCACAGCTGACGTTGAAGATTATCCAGCAATTTACAAGTATAATGCAACAATTGCTGCAACAGGAGCAAGTGGTTGGATTTTAGTTGATAAGACTGATCAAACTACAGAAGAAGGCATACTATTTGCTGATGCACGTTATGGTGACACTGGCGGTACTACTACAGTAGCACCTAATGCAACTATTGCAGAAATGACATTGAGCGATTACTTGGATCCAGATGCTCCAGATCCAGCACTATATCCAAAAGGTATGTTGCTTTGGAATACACGCAGAAGCGGATTTAATGTAAAACGTTTTGAGCGTAATTATATCCAAACAACTGAAACTAACGGCCGGTACGGTGATTTATCAATGAGTAATTACTATCCACACCGTTGGGTTACAGATTCAGGTAATAACGAAGACGGTTCAGGAACATTTGGACGTCATGCACAACGCAAGAGTGTTGTACAAGCATTACAGGCTTTGGTTAACAGCAATCAAGAAATACGTGACGAAGAATCACGTCAGTTTAACTTAATGGCTTGCCCAGGTTATCCAGAATTAATTGGTGAAATGATCACACTTAACACTGACAGACGCTTAACATCGTTTGTTGTAGGTGATACTCCATTCCGTTTAACACCAGATGCTACTTCACTTAATGAATGGGCTTCTAACGTTAGACTAGCAGTTGAAGATAACGACAATGGTGCAGTGAGCTTTGATGAGTACATGGCTATGTACTACGGTGCAGGCTTTACTAGTGACAACTTTGGTAATAACATTGTTGTTCCTCCAAGCCACATGGCACTACGTACTATTATACTTAACGACCAAGTTGCGTTCCCCTGGTTTGCTCCAGCAGGTACAAGACGAGGCGGTGTAAGCAACGCAACAAGCTCAGGTTATATTAATAGCGAAGGAGAGTTTGTTTCAGTAGCACTAAACACAGGACAGCGTGATACACTATATTCAAATAAAATTAATCCTATCACATTCTTAAGTGGCGCAGGATTAGTTGTATTTGGACAAAAAACTCGTGCAAGAAATGCAAGTGCATTAGATAGAGTTAATGTAGCACGTTTAACTGTGTACTTACGTGGACAACTTGAACTATTGGCAAAACCATACTTGTTTGAGCCAAATGACAAGATTACACGTGATCAAATTAAAGCAGCCGCAGATGCTCTACTACTAGAGCTAGTTGCACTAAGAGCTGTTTATGATTACCTAGTTGTGTGTGATGAATCAAATAACACAGCAGCAAGGATTGATCGTAATGAGCTTTACTTAGATGTTGCAATTGAACCAGTTAAAGCAATTGAATTTATTTACATTCCGCTAAGACTGAAGAATACAGGAGAGATTGCTGCACTAGGATAATATGCGCACTTTATGGACGGATGAAATACTCCGTCCATAATAGCATAAATATATGTGTAACAGGAGATTAAAAAATGCCAATCACAACACTACAAAATATTAGTATTCCTACTGAAGGTGCTGGATCTAACTCATCTTTGTTGATGCCTAAATTACAGTATCGCTTTAGAGTTTTACTAGACAACTTTGGTACAACAGGCGGTCCTGATGGTACAAGAGAAATTTCAAGACAAGTAGTTGACGTAACTCGTCCTAACTTGAGCTTTGAACAAATGACAATTGATGCTTACAACTCAAGAACATATCTTGCAGGTAAGCATACATGGGAACCAGTAACACTTACATTACGTGAGGATGCTAACAATAACGTACAAAAAATTATCGGTCAGCAACTTCAAAGACAGTTTGACTTCTTTGAGCAGCAAAGTGCTGTATCAAGTGGTTCGTACAAATTCCAAACTAGAATTGAAATTTTAGATGGTGGAAACGGAACTGACGGAGCAAATGTAATTGATAGATTCCAATTAGTAGGCTGTTATATTGAATCAGCAAACTATAACACACTAGCGTATGCAACAAGTGATGCTGTAACAACTTCACTTACAATCCGTTATGATAATGCTATCCAGTTTGGTGGCGATGACATTACAGGTATTGGTGAATCTGTAGCAAGAGCTACAGTTGGCGCTATCGGCGGAACTACAGTCTCTAACTAATTAGTTTTAGAGGTTGGCATTATACAAAAGCGAAGATTGGTTAAATTCAATCTTCGCTTTTCTTTATGTGCGCATATAATACTTAAGGATAAATATTAGTATGAGCATTAAGGACAGTTTTTTATTTAATTTATCTGCTGGCACACATTTGCGTGATGCGAGACATGCCCATCAGATTTATACACAGAATAACTTTACTTTTGCACCTAAGCAAAAGTACATGTATCATGTTGTATTCCAGCCTAACAGAGAAGTAGGTAACAGTGCAACAAGCAATTCTTTTAGCTTTCAAAAAGAGTTAGGTATACTTGTAAAAACAGCCGACTTGCCCAGCTTTAGAGCAAGTATTGAAAACAAGCAACAGTACAACAGAAAGAAAAATATACAAACAAGGTTAGATTATCAGGATGTAAGATTTACATTACACGATGATAATTTAGGTGCTGTGCGGGCAATGCTAGAAGAATATTACAAATATTATTTTGCAGATGGAAACCGCTCAACAAGTGGATCTCAAGCAGCATACTTGCCAAGAGACAAATATTTCGGCGATGTTCCTAATTATGGTTTAAACAATAGAAAAAAGAATCCCTTTTTTGATTACATAACAATTTATCAATTAGCAAGAAGAGAATGGTTTGCTTATACATTAATAAATCCTTTATTATCTGCCTGGGACCACGGTAGTGTAGATAGTTCTGATGGTAGCTTTAATGAAGCTTCGATGACAGTAGCATATGAAGGTGTGCTTTATAGTAAAGGTTCTGTAAGCAGTCAACCTCCTGTAGGTTTTGGAGATGCAGATGTTGGCTACGATGTTGAGCCTAGCCCTCTAGGCATAATAGATCAAGGATTTTTAGGGTTTGACGGAGGTAATGGACTAATACCAACATTAGTTGGATTAGGTGTGAATGCTCTTACTGAAAAAGTTTTTGGAAATAAAAATGGACTTACTGCAAGTGTTGGCGCAGCAGTAGGAGGCGCAGTTGTAGGTACTATAGTAAATAATGTTTTAAATAATGACAAAATACCAACTGTAAACACACAAAATAATAATGTAACTACGTCATCATCTGAAAATCTTAACGTGCCAACTTTGAATACACCGAGAATACTAGCAGCTTTAGACGATCCGGCTACATCTGCTCAAATAACGCCTGCATTAATTAATACTGGAGCAATTCCAAATGTAGACATTAATACGTACAATAATTCTACACCTATAGAGCAAGCAGCAATAGATCAAAATTTGAAAGACTTAGTAGCAGGAGGAAATATAAGCCTCATACAAACAGCATCTAATGCATTAGGAGGTTAAAGATGTCACGAACTAAAAGTACAAGCACAACAGATTCTAGAACATTGAGCACAGATCCTACAGTAGAATACTACAAAAATTTTTATGAATTTGATATTTCTTATAATCCTGAAGAAGTTGATGCAGTAATTGGTTATTTCCTTAAAAGAGGATTTGACAGAGTAGCAGCTATCAACACAGCCAGCGTTTTATTGCAACAGGCTAAAATAGATAACTTAGACGTACAAGGATTGTTAGATACACTAAAAGGTATAAATGAAGTTCAATTAAGTCTTATTGTAGCTCAAATATTAAATTTAAATAGATCCAAAACTAGTGCATTAGGGTTTACAGACAAAAAACTTAATTATGAACTATTTGATCAAAGAAATATTGTAATATGATATGGCACATTTTGCACAAGGTAAGTTCTCACTAAAAAATCCTGAAAAATATATAGGAAATAAAACACCTACTTATAGAAGTGGATGGGAATTCACATTCATGAAATTTTGTGACGAACATCCTAGCGTCAGTAAGTGGGCAAGCGAGTCAATAAAAATTCCATATAAAAATCCTTTGACAGGAAAACAAACTATCTATGTTCCAGATTTTTTCATTGTGTATAGTGACAGAAACGGAAAACAAAGAGTAGAGTTAATAGAAGTAAAACCTAGTTCACAAGCACTTAGAGAAAAAGTTGGCAAATCAAAACATAACCAGGCTCATTATGTTGTAAATCAAGCCAAGTGGGAAGCAGCAAGAGCATGGTCTAAACAAAAAGGCATTTTCTTTAGAATTGTTACAGAACAAGATATATTCCACACAGGAAAAAGACGCTAAATAATAGTAGCATATAATGGACTACTATATTAATGGCAAATCAAGATGTTCTAAACAATTGGGTATGTACTAAACCATTTAATTATTTAGATATACAAGAAAATAAAGCATATTTGTGCTGTCCGAGTTGGCTTCCTGAAGATATTACTGAAAACGGAACAAAAACTATTACAGAAGGATGGTACAGTGACAAATCTAAAGCTATCAGAGATAGTATGTTAGATGGGAGCTTTCGTTATTGCAATCATAAAACTTGTCCAGATATTAGCCAAGTATTAGGCGGACGCAAAGATGAGTTCAGTTTTATGAAACATAAAGAAAATTTTACTCCTCCTAAAGAACCACAATTAGAAAACATTCTGTATGGACAAGATAGAAGTTGTAATTTACACTGCCCTAGTTGTAGACTCAATGTTATTCCTAACGATAAATTAAACTCGGCAGAACATAATCGTAAACAAGCGTTACAAGATGAAATTGAAAAAAGTTTTGGATCTAGTATACAAACAATAATGCTTACAGGATCCGGTGATCCTATCTATAGTAAAATTTATAGAGACTTTTTAATTAATTTTGATAAGACAAAATACCCAAACATAAAAATAATCCAAATAGTAACAAACGGTATGCTGTTAAACGAAAAAATGTGGAACAGTTTTAATTGTCATGAATTTATTAGAATTTTTGATATTAGTTTTGATGCAGGCACCCGTGCAACATATGAGGGTATAACGAGACTAGGCGGCGATTGGAATCGCTTGTTAGATAATATACAGTATCTTGTTAGTTGTACAGATATTAGAAGAAAATTTGTGTTTAGTTATGTAGTCAGTGAACACAATTATAAAGAAATGAGTTTAGCATATGACATTATGCAAAAAATAATGCAAGGAAGTATTCACAAATGGCAGGCAAACTTTAGACAACATTTATATTGGGAAGCAGGAGCATATACATCAGAACAAGTGAAAGATATTGCAGTATTTGATCCTAACCATCGTCTACATGCAGACTTTTTATGTGAACTTAAAAAACTACATAATCAACCTTATGTCAACCATAATTTTCATCATCTAATAGGATAAATAATAGTAGCATATAATGGATTATAACAATGACAAAAAAATTAGAAGATCTTTTAAACTTGCCTGATGCTAAAGAAATTATTCAAGAAGCAGAAGCCCAAGAAGAAGAACAGCAAAAATATGAAATAGAAGAAAATAATAAAACTTTGCGAGACATAGCCGAGTTTGATAAAATTTCAAGTGCTTTGCCTGCTGTTAAGGGTTTAGGTGAAATGGCAGATAAAGAGTTAAATGATGTTGCAGACAAAGCAATGACTGCATATGAAGATCTTATGGATTTAGGAATGAATGTAGAACAGAGATACAGTGGAAGAGTTTTTGAGGTTGCAAGCACCTTTTTAAAAACAGGCTTAGACGCTAAAATTGCAAAACTAGATAAAAAACTAAAGATGGTAGATTTGCAATTAAAGAAAGAAAAGATGGACAAAGACAGCGGAGCCGGTGACGGAGATATGATCAACGGTGAAGGATATGTTGTTACAGATCGCAATAGTCTATTAGAGAAGTTAAAAGGCTTAGATAAAGATAAATAATACATAAACATAGGATCAATGCGCAATGAGATCATTTAAAGAAATACTAACCGAGTCTAAAAAGACTTATGAATTTAAAATTGGTATTGCAGGACCAGATTGCACTCCAGAGTGCGTTTCTACAATGGAAACTGCATTAAAAAGATATAAAGTAGTAAATTTGTCACCAGGCAAAAAAACTCCAATCCAAGAGCGTCCGTTAGACTTTCCACAATTACAAAATATGGAAGTTACTTACTTCGAAGCAGAGCTTGAATATCCAACTACTAGTCAAGTACTACAAGAATACATTGGACAATGTTGTGGTATTGATCAAGCATATGTTATTGTGCGCAACATGAATGATCCTAGAGAAGAATACCAAGAAACTAAAGACGATGCACCTTATGAAACTATGTTAGATGAAGAAGACATGGGCGGTGAAAGTGCGCAACAAGATGTTGGCACAAATCGTGTAATGGACTTGTTAAAAGAATTAGAAACTGCTCGCAAAGAAAATGAACACAGTGGTGCAGAAGGCGCACCAGTTGGAGAGTCATCAGATATCGGCGATGTAGAAAACACAAAAGCAGTTGTAGGAGGCTGACATTATGGATATGAAGAAATTAATCGAGTCAATGGACCGCATTGCTGAATGCGGCGTAACAGAGGGTCCTATTACTAGCCAAGTAGATAGCGGACAACCAGTATCAATGAATGTAAATTTAAATGCATCTGGTACAGAACATGTTGCTGATCTAATAGATATGATGAAAAATGCAGGTTTAGGTGCTAAAGATGAACCATCAGCAACTAGCTTAGGTATGCGTGGCGATATTGAAAAATTTAGAGGCGCAATGCCAACAGACGATCCTGATATTCCTGGTAGAGATAATGATCCGAATGATATGGATATTAATCAAGGAACACTAGGTGCCCTAGCTGGCGGCGCTCTAGGATTAGCTACGGGCGGACCACTAGGAGCATTGACAGGTGCAGCAGCAGGCGATTCATTGACCGACGATACTGAAGTAGGTGCTGATCCTAAAGTTGCGTCAATGATTGCTAAGTTTGTAGATGATATGGACACAGAAATGATGTACTACGGCGAACCTAACGTTGCTAAAGTAAGTGCATTAATCAAACAAGGTAATATAGAGGATGCTGCCGGAGAAATGGCAGATGCTATGGCTGATCAAGATGGTGGCAGTGATAAGTTTGATATGGTAATGCAACGAGCTCAAGAATACATTGAAGATTATATGGACAATATGGATGAAGGTTATGCCAACGAGCCAGAACCAGAATATGGCGACATGAGTGACGCTATTCCAGACGGCAACGACTTAAACCGCAAGAAGAAAGCATATGCTGCTACACAAGACGGTGACAACCCAATGGCTGTTGAAGCTATTAAAGCAACACTAATGGCAGCACTACAAGAGAAGAAAGCAAAGCCAGACTACTTAGACTTTGACGGCGACGGCAATAAAAAAGAGCCAATGAAGAAAGCTCTTAAAGACAAGAAAAAGAAAACAAACGAAGCAGAATTTAAGAAAACCGGCAAAGACGGTGACGGCTCAGCAAAGTTTGACGAAATGGGCTGCAAAAAAGAAATGATGAAACTTAATGCAAGCGGTTGTGCTAAAATGGAAATGTACAAAAAGGTTAGCGAAAAATACGGTTGTAGCAAAGGTAAATTTGAAAAATTATACGCATCTAACTGCGGATAGTTCCCCCAGCAAATCAATAGGCTCTTCGGAGCCTATTTTTTTGGTTAAATATACACATGAGTAAATCATTAGACGGCGTATTAACTAAAAAAGCCAACACAAAAGAACAATATACAAATGCACAAATAGAAGACCTTGCTGCATGTATGGATCCTGCTGAAGGTTATTTGCATTTTGCAAAACATTTTGCTTACATACAACACCCTGTAAAAGGTAAACTTTTATTTGATCCATATGAATATCAGCTACGTTTGATGCATAGTTATCATAACTATCGCTTTAATATCAACATGATGCCAAGACAAACAGGTAAAACTACATGCGCTAGTATCTATCTTGCTTGGTATGCAATGTTTCATCCTGATCAAACTATATTAATTGCTGCACACAAATACACCGGTGCGCAGGAAATCATGGCACGTATTCGTTATGTATACGAAACTTGTCCAGATCATATTAGGGCAGGAGTTACTTCATACAATAAAGGCAGCATAGAATTTGAAAATGGTTCACGTATTATAAGCCAAACAACAACGGGCAACACAGGACGTGGTTTGTCTATCTCGCTACTATACTGTGACGAGTTTGCGTTTGTGCAACCTAACATTGCGGAAGAGTTTTGGACTTCAATTTCTCCTACATTAGCAACAGGTGGTCGTGCTATTATTACTAGTACACCTAACTCAGATGAAGATACATTTGCTACTATCTGGAAACAAGCAGAACAAAAGTTTGACGAATATGGAAATGAAAACGATGTAGGTATAAACGGTTTTCATGCTTTTAGAGCTGAATGGCAAGAGCATCCTGATAGAGATGATAAATGGAAAGCAGACGAGATAGGGCGTATCGGAGAAGAAAAATTCCGTAGAGAATACGGATGTGAATTTTTAGTATTTGATGAAACACTTATCAATTCAATCAAACTGTCTGTGCTAGAAGGAAAAAGTCCTAAAGTAAATATGGGGCAAACTCGCTGGTATAAAAAACCCACAAATCAATATACATATTGTGTATCTCTCGATCCAAGCATGGGCACAGGTGGTGATAATGCTGCTATTCAAGTATTTGAATTACCTAGTTACGAACAAGTTGCAGAGTGGCAGCACAACCAAACAGCAATACCTGGACAAATTAGAGTTCTTTCAGATATATGTAAATACTTAGAACAAGAAACTAAGAATGCTAACGGGATATATTGGAGTGTTGAAAATAATGGTATAGGTGAAGCAGCACTAATTGTTATAAATGATTTTGGTGAAGAAAATATACCAGGACTTTTTGTGTCTGAACCTATGCGCAAAGGGCACGTTAGAAAGTTCCGTAAAGGATTTAATACAACACATAGCAGCAAAGTAACTGCATGTAGTAGACTGAAAACAATGATTGAAAGTGACAAAATGTGTATTCATTCTAAAACACTTATTAGCGAACTTAAAGGCTTTGTTGCAACAGGATCTAGTTATCAAGCAAAACCAGGAATGAGCGACGATTTAGTAAGTGCAACATTATTAGCAATAAGGATGATGGATGTGTTAAAAGATTGGGATCCAAGAGTGTACAACACCTTCAATCAGACAGAAGATATTGAAGATTACGATCCGCCCATGCCAATCTTCATTAGTAGCAACTATTGATAAATACAATATGAACGAGTTTGATAAAATAAGTGAAGACCTATTCAATAAGATTAGAAGCAGATTTCCAAATATTACAATTGGAGATCAAGATGGTACTGTAACTAATAAACCAGAACTAGCAAGATTTTTTGATTTTGATTATAATGATCTTGGAAAAGTTAGTATAAGTTTAGATGAAGACGACGGCTTAACTGTTATATACTCTAAAGGTTTTATTGAAGGCAATGACTCGCAAAAAGATGATTGGTTTAGTTTTTTAAAAGAATTGCGTGTGTTTGCAAAAAAACGTATGCTTGACTACAATGT
>Ga0213867_1000634_pt1 | contig 15634 bp, 19 predicted proteins | sample PICome_12_FD_160120 | JGI IMG/M metagenome (GOLD analysis project Ga0213867, IMG submission 160120) | Coastal seawater microbial communities near Pivers Island, North Carolina, United States - PICO540 | ecosystem: Environmental > Aquatic > Marine > Coastal | place: USA: North Carolina... | reverse complement strand
CTTTTGAGCACAATCTCGACATCACCGCCATCCATCATGTCTAACGCCTTAACGACATCCACGTCGCTAATCCCATCTTCGAAGTAAGATCCGATTGGCCCATAAACTCGCATGAACTTTTCGTCTTTGTTCGCATCAAACATTGTCGTTTCCTTCGTTTAAAATAGTGTCAGCGAGTGATTCTGCTTTAGTCGACCATCCAGAGACTAACTCTTCAACTGCGTCCGGCAGACCTTCTTTGTTTACGGTTCCTGCGATATCCAGTAGTTGCGACTTGTTTCGAGCACAGTAGTCAGATGCAACCTGCTGATCTCCACCGAACTCTGCAATCGCCTTGCTAAGTGTTTTCTGCCACTTGGGATACCACGAGTTAACCCAGTTATTGAAATCTGGATGACGCTTGGCCGAGTCTTTCGCTCGATTGGATTCGACACCGATTAGATGTTTCATCCTTGCGACGATTGCAAGACGATTCGCATCTTCGATTCCGACTGGCTCCTCTTGTTCTTCCGGCACATCTTCAACTCTACCGGCAGCACCCGGAGAGATCGCTGGGTTAGCGTACTCGTCACCACCTTCATATGGGTTCATGTTGAGTTTAAGACGTGCTTCATTTGGCGAGAAGATACGCGCCGAGATGCCAGCGGACAAAGTTTCCATTTTTGTTCTTGCGTCAGATCGCAACAGTTCATCCACGTCGAATTTGAAATAGTGTGTTCGCTGATTACGGTCGGATATCAGCTTCTGATCGCACTCCTGCTCCCACTTGACCAGCCACTTGTTCAGACAATTCGACAAGTAAGCTAGATTCTTCTGCTCGAGAGAGTTGTATGAAACGCTGCTGTCATCGCCTAAGATCGACTCGAGAAGGAAGAACAGTGCTGCTTCTTGTCGTTCGAATCTACGCTGCTCTATCCACTGTGCATCTGCGGCGGACATAGCGACCGTTGTCACTGACATCCCTTCACGCATCAGTGCGGCTTTGCCAGCGTTGTCTAAACCAGAGTGGAAGTCGTTAAACTGATCAATAAACATTTTTGCATCGGCATCATCTCGGAACATGCCTTTTGGAGACTCGATAATAACGCCTGGTCGCGAACCATTTTTAAAGCTTCTGCTCGATGCTTTTCTTGCAGCAATGCCTAGACCGAACGAGTTGCGTGCGATTGTCAACAAGCTTTTGCCTGCGAATCCGTCGTAGCTTAAGCCAGGTATGTGTAGAACATCTTCATCGGGGATCTTGTAAACCTTGCCGTCTCTGAACTTTCCTGGCCCACCCTCGACCCATGCACATCTATCATCGTCACCGCATGTAACGATGTGCCATTTCTTTCCTTCGACCAAGCATGTATGCGTGCAGTTAGGCACAAGCGGAATTAGTTCTACCGGCACGCCACCACGACGAACAATTGCAGCACGCCCATTGCCGGTTAGCAACGCGTGCATCATCAACTGCTCTTTGAAGGAGATCGCCGTCTGAAACTCATTCGGACGAGACTTCATTAGCTTGTATGCAGGATGCGTATCAGCGTGCTCGCTACCACGATCTAGCTTCTTATGCAGGTTGAGCGATAACTGACCGACATGACCTGCAATCTTGCTGACCGCATACCATACAGGTGCGTAGCCGAGAGCATTTTCGATTGTAACGTCTACTCCAGAATCGCTTTCTGGCCCACGAATCCAATCGATCAACCACTGAGTCGGCTGCGACAGTGATGAATTTGCGTTGAATAGTTTTCTTATCACTAGTCTTTCCTTAAAAAACTAACAAACTGCCTGTTGCTCTACGTGGTGCTACCGACGCTCGCCAAAACGCCATATGTAGGCTCACCACGGGGTCGATCTTCTCGCTCGAGTCACGCTTCGAAAACATGACTCTATTTTGTGAATCGCTGACCAGCACAGCATTTCCGACGCACCACCGCAGCAGTGGATTCCCGTCGTGCCTAAATCTGCCGGATGCTAATACTTCTTTGAACTCGCATATCGGAGCATGGAACATCTGACATGTCTGTGACATCCTTGCGATTTCAAATCCTTGCTGCTCTATCTCTTCGCTAATCTGCTGTCCGTTGTATGGATCATATGCAACTGAGTCGACTCGATATGCTCGCAGTTTTTCGATCATGTCTACAAGCATTTTCGACACTGGGTATTTAGTCACCTGCAGCAAATCTTTGTGAACCCATTCTGAGAAGGGCTTTACTGCTAGATCACGCTTAGTGTCTGATGCGATGTAGGCGTATGTCCGACCTTCGTATCGATAAATTGGCTCGCCACCTTCTCCAGTGCCATCACTAAAACGAGACACCAGACTATAGCTGCAGAAATCGTCTCTGCCTCCGAGGTCGATGCCGCAACCGATTGCTTCTGCCTTCGACCAATCAGACAATGTGCCTTCACCTTGATCCCATTGGTCTAAGTTGAACGCACGGCTAGTGCTGCTAACTAATTGATTTGCGTGGTATCTCCTGAACCGATTTAACGCTAGCTCATCATGCGACGCTTCGATTGCAAGCTGTTCTAGGTAATCCGGCTTCAGCGATACATTTAAGTTTGGATTAGCCATTATCCAGTTCGCTGGGTCAAGCACATCTTTGTCTTCGTCGACTTGGAAGTGGTAACCAAAGAACTGTTCGTCTTTGAAATCGTCAGCCAATATCGATTTGGCGTAACTAAATTCGCTCATCCATATATTGCTCTTGTCATCGCCAGCCGTGGTCAACGTCAACAACAATGGTTGCGACCGCGACCCAGAACCTGTCTCGAGCGTATCGTAGAACTTTCGATGCGTTTCTCTCCACGCGTGGAGTTCGTCTTTTATGCAGCAAGTGGGGTTCAAGCCATCGAAGGGCTTGTCTGACCCTAAACATCTAATAGAGCCTAGGTTGTGCCGAAACTTAATTTCTTTATTGATGTTGGTCGACATGTCACTAATGTGACGAGATTGAGCTCTCATTCGCTCGATCTCAGAATAAATGACTTTTGCCTGCTCTTTTTTCGTAGCTGACAGAACCACCTCAGCCACGTTCTCAAGGTTGCCAGTCTTAGGATTAAGATCGAAGCTTGCCATCATAATTGCTATGGCCGCACCGATACATGACTTGCCGTTCTTGCGTCCCATGCTCCAGTAAACTTTTCTAAACCGACGCGAGTTGTCGTCGTCTCGCTTCCATCCGAAAATGTTCGCTATCGCAAATGCCTGCCATCTCTCAAGCAAAAACGGCATGCCTTGGAAGTCACCGATCGAGTGGCATATCATGTTCTCAATGAACTCGATCGCAATCTCTGCCGAAACCTTGTCGTAGTGATAAGGAAAGTCTTTTGTCGACTGTTTTTGCAAGTCATTGACGTATCTTTGCACTGCTTGCTGCACAAGCTGACATGTGACGATATTGCCGCTCAGGACATCATCGACATATCTGTCAACTTTTTGTAATGCAGCACTCACGATCATTAATTGCTACCTCTATCTTGAAGTTTCTGCAGCAGTTCACCGAATGGGTTTTTATCTTCGTCTTGTTTAAGGCTGACGAGCCTACTGCGTGATGACGGCGACAATCCGAACTCCGGTATCAGCTTATTAAGTTGCTCTCTGAACTTGTGCATGTCCGTCGCGACTGGGTGACGCTTTACGTTGCCATGGTTGTCTATCATGGTGTAAGCGTTTTCCATAACCATCCTACGGCACTCAAACCATCCCGCGTACGCAGTGCAGTATGCGATCAACAACTCTCGATTTGATGTGTCTTGAATTCCTTTTTGCTCAAGGTCATTACACAATGCATGCCATACCTCTAGCTCGAGTTCATTAAACCACTCCGGTGCGTCCGGTCTTTCGCCATCTATAACAGGACGCTCTTTGTTTTCGCGATTCGGGTTTTTTCTGTAACTTCCGTTATGCTCATGCACTTCGGGTGCTAGCGGCTTTCGACCTCTAGTCATCGCTATCTCCTGTATTTACGTGCTTGTCCGTTGTGACGTTTTTTGTGGCACTCATAACACAACGCAACTAAGTTACTTTTTTCGTACATAAGATGTGGTGCTACTTGAGATCCTTTGATGTGATGAACCTCTTCAGATGGCCGCACTCTACCTGCCGCCTCACAGTCTTCGCACAAAGGTCTTTCCTGTCGAACATCTCTACTCAGTTTTGTCCACCGGCTATCGTATCCTCGGCTTGCTGCTGTAGTGTTGCCTCTGTCGCATCGGTCACAAAAATCCGTAACGATCGCACCACATCTGCAAAATCGCTTGCTCATCCTAACCACCCTGCTTCGCCGGACTCCGAAATTGCAGTTAGTACAATCTCTGCGGTATCGTCATCGCTAATTGTCACTGATACACTTGTCGGGGTTTGGTATCCGCTCGGCGGAGATGTGACCAACGTGTATGAGCCTGCATCCAGATTGAAGACCACAATACCCTGTGCGTTGCTTGCTAAAGTATTCGTCGTGCCGTCGATATTGACTCTTGCTCCGCTGATTAGATTGTCAGAAGCATCTTTGACTGTGACCGTTAGCGTATAGATTCCAGATCCACCACCTGTTGTCCAAGCAGCATCACCACGATCTCTGATAGCCTCTAGGCTATCTGTAGAGCCACTGAATGTGCCACCCTTAATATCAGTCAAGTGACTAATGATCGTCGTCTGGTTGGCTGCTGAGGCATCTCCACCGCCACTGCTGATTCCACTGATTTGTGCATCAATGTAGTAGCCAAACGTGCCAGGAGTTGTGTATCCAGACTGTGACTCATTAAAGATATCGTTGACGATTTCCGAAACAGGATGACTATGATCGGGAACAATGATGAACTCGTCTGCACTGCTTGGAGCCGAGGTTAGTGCTTCTTGCAAGGTAATCCGGCCATTGGTGCTGCTATAAGAATCAATCGGTCTAGCTTCCCCAGCGAGAGATCCCGATGTGAATAGCAATAACAGATGATCGTAAGCACCACTCACAGCAGTCAGGTTCGTATCAAATGCCGATGCCGTTGGTGTACCACTGACTTCCCCATCGGTTAGCTGAGTAGCCTTGAGTGATTGCCAGAAAGCTCTTTCAATCGTACCGGGAGATCCCTTCGTGAGCGTATATGCCAAAAACGCTGCACCGATTGCATCGTTTGCAGCACTGCTTAGTGCATATCCGGTCTTGTCGTTGTTTGTAGAAACGATGACCTGATCCGTTGCTGGATCAAAGTTGTTTAATGCTGCAATGGATGCAGGGATATCGGTTCCTGTATCGACTAGGATGGAGTCAACATTGGTATCAATCGTGTCAATCTTTGTCTCCACGCCAGACAATGCAGCAGACGTTGCAAGTGTGCTTGTATCAGCCTTGAAAGCGTCCTCTCGTACCCCATCGGTGAAGTAGGTATAGATATCAGCAGGCGATGTCCCACCAGTCAGACTATTAGCATCAACCTGATTAGCAACAGTGAACGCAAGCTGATCTGTCTTAGCTTTGATTGCATCAACATTCCCATCGACTACTGCAAGATCCGCTGTGGTAGCCAGCAGACTTACATCAGCTTGTGATGCTGTTCGTGATGCTGCATCTGTAATGACCGTATCGACAGTGTTATCGAATGTCGATGCGTTGTCAGTTCCACGCTCGTTAGCAACGACCTTCAGGGGTATTGCATAAGTGCTGAAGGCAGTTCCACCAACGCTACCCTCGATGAGTGCAACGATGCTGTCACCCTCGGACGTAGCCGGAGACAAACTCGACCATGTAAGGACATACACTCCCGGCTCGGAGTTCGGGTTTGTTACCACTGGTACAGCAGACGGATGTGAACTCAACCGACTTGCGTTAAGACCTGTTGCTGCTTGGTGAGTGCCTGTTGAATCAATGACGTTCAGCGTTACCACTACGTCTGATCCTGCGTATGCAATTTGACTTGATGCCATTTAATTACCTATTGCTCCAAAGGATGAGCTAATGATCGAAGTGGATGATACGTTGCTGATGGTGCGACTGCTGCCGGAACAGCGACCGAAACACGCTGCTTCTTGCGGAACGGTGCTAGGGAGTCAACGTAGAGTTGTTTGATTTCTGATGGGGATAGTGCGCGGTTGTAGATGGAAAGGTTCGACACATCCCCGTTGAGATATCTGCCTCCAGTTTGAAAACTTCCAATGTTCATTAGCGGGTTGACTTGGTTTATACCGCCGGAATCGACTATGTAGTTATCTAAAACTCCGTTGACATACAGACGACTGTAAACTCTGTCGTTGGTACAGACGACATGCTTCCAAGATCCATCCCCAATTTGCCCAGTTGAGAGCAATCCATAGGGATTCCTTGCTATGTAAAAAGAAAGCCTCTTTGATAAATCAGGTCTGTCTTGGATAGCAAAGCCGGTAGAACTGTGAAAATTGTCTACCAATATTTGTATGTCACTAACACTAGAGCCAGTTGTGATCCATTTGACCCAAATTGATATAGAAATTGCCCCTCCATTTACAATTTGTTCTGGTCGATTGAATCTTACATAATCATTCACTCCATCAAAATCTAAAGCCAAACCCTTACCCGTAACTACCCAATCACTAGCCGCATCCATGCCGGTAAGCGTGCCATGATTCCCATTCCCACTTACATCACGCAGAGTCTCCCCAGTTACACCCAGCGAAGGCATCCAAGCCCCAACCAAACCATCCCACAACTTAGGGTTTTCACTCTCACTAGCATTGCGTGCATAACCAGATTGATAGCTCGGCTTGATAATCGTCGTAGGCTTCTTGATCGAGCCTACCTTGGTTGCCGCTGGGATTGCTGCCGGTACTCTTACGACCGTTCGTTTCTTTGTTCTAAACGGTGCTAGGCTGTCAACGTAGAGTTGTTTGATTTCTGATGGCGATAGGGCGCGGTTGTAGATGGAAAAAGAATTGATGTTTCCATGCCAATCATCAGTCCCTCTCGATCCGGCGTTTATTGTGCCTAAATAGTTGTTCTGCGTTAATCCTATGAGCATACCGGCTGTAGAAAGATTTACTTGCTTCCCATCTAAATACATTGAAAAGTTCGACGCAGTTCCAACATCGTTGCCGTTATACAGAATCACAATGCTCTGGGTGATATTTGTCGCAAAATTATTTCCTGTTTTTAGGCGAATCCAAGAGTTTGTAGATCCAAAGAAAATTCCTTCGTAACCACCAATTAAACTGGCAGCCACAACAAACGCATACGATGTATTTGTTTTTATCTGACAAATCGTGGGGACACGATCTAAAAAAGAATTTAGCCGAACCTTTGATACGATAGTAAACGGTTCTGTCGAAGAAAGTGAAACATCACCAAATCCCGACACATGATCCTGCACGCGATCAAAATACAGACTCGTTTCTGAATTATTAGTTTTCCATGAGGTGTCGTATTGAAGCGTGCCATGATTCCCATTACCTGACACATCACGCAGCGTTTCACCAGTAACACCCAACGAAGGCATCCAAGCCCCAACGAGCCCATCCCAGAGATTAGGATGAGCCGACTGACTGGCGTTCTTAGCATACCCGCTGGCGTAACTAGGCTTGAGCAAATCCACTCTACTGAACCTCTGGTGGAACTGGAGTCAAGATGAACTTGTGTGCATCCGATGTCCCTAAGAGTGCATCAGCCGTATTGTTGTGAACCACCGGCGATACATACCTGAACGGGATGTTTACAAGTCCACTTATTATGAGTTTATCACTAGCAGTCGTCGTCTGAACGGATGCACTACCGAGGTACATCAAGTTCGGGAGATCCGCTGTAAAGCCTGCTGCGTCTGCGGTTCCTACATCGCCATCGACATAGGTTCCGTCAGAGAAAGCTAAGTAGAGGTCAACTGTTTCACCAACGACTGGTGCTGTATCAAAGCCGTCAACGACGAACTTGTAAGCAAATTGATCTGGTCGTGGGGCTGCACCGAGGTCGCCTTGTGCGCCGACTTTCACGTTGCCTGCTGCAAGGCTGCCTAGATCCATGACGTAATCACCACCGGTATCCGTCCATGTCTTTGCTGCTTCTTCGTTGATATAAACTTTGTTCGCCATTTGTTATTCCTTAATTTGCGTAGAGTGGATGTACGGTTGCCCCGCCGCCGGACGGTGCTGCATCTCCGTCAACCAGCACACCATTGAAAACTCGTTGATTGCCTGTTGTGCTGATCTTCGGATCGACATAAACAGTCGTTGAAGGTTTTGCCAAGTAGCACCTAACCGTAACCGTGCCAGCAATCGTAGGTGAGATCGCGACCTCGACCTTCTGCTTTGTGCCTACGCCGGTTCCGTTCCATGTGGATGATGTGTCGCTGGTCAATGCTGCTGGTGTAGCAAGCGGATCTGGCTTTGTGGTTCGGAACTTGCCTTGTGCAGTTGGCGAAACCTCTTCGCTTGGTGAATCAACCTCAATCCAGAAATCGTCGTCGTTTAGAGATGCGGAGCCTGCAACGTAAACGGTGATGGTTTGTGAGCCGGATTCGACGTATTTGCTTATATCAGGTGAAATCGAAGCGTTAAAAACTTCCAAAGCCGTTGAATCACTTTCGATTTTTAAGCTGTAATCGTCTATCGAATCATTTGCTCCATTGGTGCGGTACTCTGTAGTAGATTTTGACGACTTGCCGTATGTAGTTCTATTTTGATAGTTGTTTGAATTGCCGCTTATTGATCCAGAATAGCAATCTGTGATTTCTATGCTTAATGGATTTACAACTGTTGATTGAATAATCCAAGAGGAAGGTATGTTGCACTTAGAAACTTCCATCCTTCCAGAAAACACAGTAAATGCGATGTCGGGAACGGATGAAATGTCGCATGAAGAAAATCTTATTAAGCCATTATATCTGGCTGCCTCACCAATAAATCTGTTTTGAGACTGACCAGCAGTTACGGTGCAGTTGTTAAAAATAATATGTCTCGCATCTCGCGATACGTCAAAAACGTCAGGCGGATAGCTTGTAGATATATCGAAAGTGCAACCATCAAAAACGCAATCGCTTATAATATTATTTGCACCACAATTAAAACCTCCGTTTATATTCGAATTGATCTGTGTAAATGTGCAGTCACTCATATAAAGCACACCATCCGTCTGACCAAAATACGATTTTTTGTCATGTTCCGAATCAATGCCATAAAACCTAGCATTTGAATGTCGTACATCTGCATTTGATCCATTACTGCATCTTATAAAAGCACCCCTTTCGTATGCTCCGGTTGCCTTGTTAGTGCTTATAACGCGAATTGGAGAAGAAAGTGTCGAGTTATAGTGGTAATACACTGAGACGGTACTGACTTCGGAATGATCACTTGCAACCAAGACAGTATCGCCAGCGGCAACACTTAGAGATGAACCAAGACTCGTCCACGCATCCGTCCAAGACGAACCGTCATTCAATCCAGTAGCGTTACTATCGACGTAGTACGTTGCCATTACTCACTCCACCCATCAGCCATTGATTGAATCGCAGCTTTCCATCCATCGACTTCACGAGCATCTTTAAGGATTGCTACATGCTGGTTATAGAGGCTCCAGAACTGTGCATCGTTCGCTTGTAGCTTCTCGTCAATCTGACGCTGACGTTCCTCTTCAGCTTTCTTCTCTTCGCGTGCTGCGGCTTCCTCGGCAGCCTTACGTTCTTCTTCATCAATGCGGGCGGCTTCGGCTTGTTCCCACGCAGACTTAGCGTCGATGACATCCTGTTCGGTTACACCGCTGTAAGGTCTGCCACCTGCCGACTCAACTAGCTTTGCCGAGACTGCTTGTAGGTCAGCAGGCAAGGATGCTTCGACAGATGCAAACTGAATTGAACGTGGATACTGGTCGGTTGCTACCGGCTGATCTGCGTAGATTCTGCCGAGGTAAAATGCAATCAAACTCTTGGCATCACCAGCTTCTAGTGATTGATAGTAGTCGATCAGACTTCCTGACCGCTGATCGACTTTCACCGGATCTAGCAGTACAGCAGCATTGTCTTGAAGGATGTATTTACATTCCTCTGGTGACATCGAGAACAAAGTCTTGCTATTCAGATGAACCGCAATGTTCTCGTCCGAGATCCCTTGATCTTCTAACGGCTTGATTTCACTTGGGTAGTCGATGCTCATTTAATATTCCTTAGTTCTTCTGCGGTTGGGTCGATCTTCAATACTGCTTGCCAGAGTGAACGTCTATCCTCGCGACATTCAGTTATCTCGTTGGAAAGCCTTTCGTTGACTTCCTTCTGCATTGCAGACTGGCTTTTATAAAGATGGACGACTGCTGTGGACAAAGCACCTACTCCGCCAACGAGTGCGGTTGTCAGTGTCATGGGGTCGAGGTTGGCTAGGAGTTCAATCATCGGTTTCGCAGTCGCTTAAACAGGTTACGGACGGGTCGCTTCGGGTGGTTAGATCGCTCTATAAATGATGTGCATTTCTTTTCTCCAGGCTCTACTACCACCTGATCGATCTGAATGTCTTCTACTTTTATTTGTTCTACACGTGCCGGTTTGTTTCGAGCACGTAGTGGAATTAGCATCGCTGCAATTAGCAAGACGAGCACAGCATTCATCTTCACTGTCATTCCTTTCTTGCTTTAACACCACGGATCGCTATTGCCTCAAATGGATCTGCTTTGTTTTTTTCGTTCCAAATAATACCGTATCCGCCGACCTCACCACCAAGCGACCAACTCTCGCCCCAACTATTCGCGATTATCAAACCGAACTGGTTACGTCTGCGAACAGCGATTCCAACCGCAAGTACCAAGTGTCGCCACCAACTAAATGCAACTGTACAACAGCATGGCTTGTCACCTAGTAGAGCACTGCCAACTGCCTCAAATGCATTTTGTCGTGGCAACTCCTCAAACTCGTATAACTTGTGCTGCGAAGCATTTTCCTGTATCTCACTATTCCAGGTTAACGCTCGCGTAAACTCTGGCAATGCTTTAGTCTCAGGTATTCCAGCCTGCTGTATGTACTGGCACGCCTCTAAACCAAAACCACCTTTGTTTGCACCACGCTTTCCTCGATAGGCTACGGCATGTGCATTCAATTCAATGCCGGATATCCCTGACATTGCATAAGCTGTTTCGATTCCTGACACAGTGCCGTAACACCAACAATAGTTCGTTCTTGCCTGTTGCTTTATCTTACAACGGGACTTATGCCAGTGTACCGGCTGACCTTTTATTCTGTTTAGGTGCTCAACGCGATCTAACCATTCCGATGTAGGAATGTATCCGCCACTGAATTCTTGATATGCACTGAACTCAGGATGGGATTTGTAATCACGCTCGACGTATCCTCGATACCTACCAAGCACCGATCACCTCTTGCATCTCTTCAATGCTAGACGGGATCTCATCAATTGTTGCACGACCATTTTTGTACACCATGATCATTGTGTTTTTATCGTCTGGTGCCGCTTTCATTGCCTGAGCGACCCATGGTTCTGCCTTGCTTGCACTCTGCTCGCTATCGTACGAACGTCTTTCCACGTCTTCCGCTTCGAGCATGTCTTCGACAATCAGCGAATTGATTACGGAAAGTTGGCCATCCGTGGCCGACGCAGAGTCTGAAGAGAAGATAAGAAACTCTGGTTTGCTTTCCGCATTTTCGATGCGATGGGGAATCGCATCTAGCAGGAGGCTCCACATGTCTTGTATTTGTCCGCCAGTCCACAGAACGTAGCTAAGTGCGATAGCAGCAAGTGGTCGCCAATCCCAATCAGCTTTGTTTTTGTCTGCACCAGCTTTAAGTTTTGCAATCAGCTTCTTAATTTGATCTACCGCAAACTCCATGAAATCTGAAGCGTGCGGCAATATACCACTAACCACGCCTATAGTCACGATGCCACAAAGCTGTGTAAAACTCACTAGAGCACTTATTACTGCAATCAGCAACTGCGACGAATCCCCGAACCCTTGCGATTCCTCGGGATCACTTAGAAACCATCCTAGCCATCCTTCTCTGATTAAGACGACGTATGCGACATATAGCGTGCATGCCCCCACGATAAATTGGAAGGTCTTGTTTTCTTTGATGCTAGTCATCGCCATCCTCACTGACGCTGAACATGCGTTTTTCCAACCATCGTTCTAACATTCTGATCGCAACTTTTACGAGCACGCTGATCAAGATACTGTAGAAGACTGATTGAAAGCCACGCTTTGTGTATTTCTCAGAGATCCGTTGCCGTACACGTTCCTTGGCAATCTCGAGCCGTCTTTCTGGGCTCAACGTCAGGTCTTCCGAGTTGACCTCGTTCCACGCTTGTGCGGCGAACTTCCTCGCTTGTCGTTCATGTCTTTTCGGCAGCATGATAATTCCCGCAGTTGCTTGTTATCGCTAGTTTGTCTTGCTCATGCGTGATGTCAAACAGAGCGTTTGCATGCTTTGCTATTTTGTCCTTGACAGAGATCAGTCAGGGAACAAGTGCAAATCTATTAGATCGAACAACTCAGGATTGTCAAAGAATAGTGCAAGCAGAAGTGGCGTAAGACGAGTCACTATATCTTCTTCGTCGTCTCGAGAAGAGAATGCAGCGACCGCCCAAAGTGCATGAAGGCACTCATGCAGAATGGTTTCGACAAGTTGCGATGGATGCTGGTCGACGTTAATACGCATCGACGCATGCCGGTATGAAAACAGACCATCCGCTCCGATGCTGTCTGCCTCTTTTTGATCCATCGGCACGAGTGCAATGACTAAGTGTCCGACTTTGATGCTTTCCGGCAAAATCATATTTAACCTTGTGTCGACCGACGTACCTTCATTTTGGTTGTTAGTGACTCATCACAGAGACGCGCTGAGACACATTAGTTAAATCAATGATTTCGGGAATGGCTCACAAATCGCCACCTGTCCTTTCTCTAAGACGACCACACATCCGAGACATGGCTGACGAGAATAACGAGCCGCGTATGACATGAATGGGTGAGTCATGTCGACTCCGCAACCTGTCTGTGCTCCGAACAAACGAATTCCGCTCGAGTTAGTTATGTATTCGACTCCCATTTGTGCATGATGATGACCTTGCACTAGTGATTTGTATTCCTGCAGGGCATTTCCGGTCGCCGCTAATCTCGATCCGCCTTTGCCTTTGTCCCCATGTCGGTAGATCACGTTATCTATCAACAGATCCGCATAGCGTTTGTGAACACGCCATTTCTTTGTGTTCCAGATCTTTCCAGGCTTGTTCATCATGGATTGCGGGACTCCAGCTTGCTCCATGTGCCGCCAAGGCAGAGCATCGTGATTTCCTATAAGCCAATCAGCTTTAGGAAACCTTTCGACAAGCATGTCCACTTGCAATTGAGCTTTCTCCATCTCTTCTGAGGCAACGACATTCTCAATCATCTTCTGATGCATAGAGATGCAATGCATATCGACTAAGTCACCGATCATGACGATACGATCGCACTTGTACTTGTCTTGAATAGATACAAGCCAATCTGGATAAGCCAGCATCATGCAGGGAGCGTGGCAATCGCCTATACAGAGCACGTTCGACATTTGTTTTCTCGAGTTGGAGATTACTCGAGTTTGTCGCCTGCAGTAGATAGGTCAAACAAGACCTTTGTTAGATTGCTTGGTTCACCAAGCTTTGCCGTCCAAGACGTTCTGCACAGACTCTGCGGTAATCCTGACCAGAGACCTCTTGTCTCCAGATTTTACGTACCCTTTTAGCACTCCTGCTTTAAGCCAATTGCGTACGGTCTGCTGCGTAACTCGCAAAATATCAGCAGCTTCGGCAGTGGTCAGTAAGCTTCCTCTATCCAATCTTCTTGACATCTGATCTGAGCAGTTGTCGCCGGATACTTGCTGTACACTCTGCGTGACTCTCGCGTAGATGGAGTCCACGTCGCTTGTATTTCCTTGCATATTCTCGTTATCTCCGCCGGACTTGGATCGTTCGGATGCATTGCTGGCCAAAACACTAGAAAGTCTTTCAGCTTCTTGTCGTAAAAATCAATCACGCTTTGTAAACCTCAATCTTTACTGCTGGGCCATTCTTGCGTTGCGTAGCATCCTGTCTACCATCGCATGCAGTGATGTACTTTGTCGAATCATCGTGAAACCATCCTTGGCAAACTAATTCATCCTGCAGAGCCTTGTATGATCCTCGCAGGATACTGTCTGCGTCCCACTGCTTCTGTCGCGGGCCAAGTATTCTTGTAACGACTAATCGCACGGGAAACTCAAAAGGCTTCCGCTGCAATCCTTGCTTTCCTAGTTGAACTGCAATCGCTTTTCTCAACCCAGCAGTGCGATACCACGCATGTCCTTGGCCGTCATTGCTGTTAGTCAAATCCATCGGTATAGTCTCGACCAAAATTGGCTTTTCCATTATTCCATCCATGTACGGGCAATTGATGCAACCATTATTGCAGCATCTGCCTCGAGATAGAAGAAATTCACGACTTAGTGGCGGCATGCCATCCTAGCTTTAGCTTGTGTTTCGGTCGTATCCCATTGGACAACCTGCCGACGAACATTGCTAGACGCGGCGATGTTGGACAGGCTCGCAGTGATCTTTCTACGTAACTGTTTGATCGATTAACCATCTTTGCAATTCTGGTCGCTCCGTATCCACTGCGATAAAGATGCTCGATGTGATACGCTTCTGGACAGTTCATTGCCGGTCGGATCATTGCTCACGCTCCAGTCTTTCTAGCAGTATTGTCGCGACGACTTGTGCAACTTGCGGCACAACTGCATTGCCTAATCCTCTAAGTCTGTCCACCCGAGAGGGAACCCCATCAGCCACTCGACCCACGTTGGGTTCAGCTGACCACTGTTTTCCGATGTCCTTACAGCTTCGTCCAAGTTTCCTCGATAATGTGGACTTCCCGCGTATCGTTTTTTGCTCGCTCCCTTTGCGTTGCTCGTTGTCGGAGTTGGCCAACGATTTTTGTTTTCTTGTATTTCGTCTTGAGCAATCTGCACTGCCTGCGTCAGTCCCTTCTGACAAAGCCTGCCTGTTTCCTTGTCGTAAAGTCTCTGATTCGGATGCGTTGGTTGTTTTCCGTTTTTGTCTACTAGGCGACTTGTTTTGATGCCGGGCTCCCGAGCGGATGGAGTCGGCCACATCCCTGTCGCAGCCATCCCACCGAGTGAATTGACTCCTCCCCACTTTTTCACATTGGCGTTCTTGTTCATCCTTCCCGTACCCGTGTGATCCATCGTGTTGGGTGTAGGCAATGATGAACACCCTATCACGTCTGTGAGGCGCACCAACTCCGGCAGCCGGTATGCAGTGCCATTCTGCGTCATACCCGATCTCGGCCAACTCTCCGAGTACGGTTCCCATTCCTCGAACAAGGAGTGTTGAGACGTTCTCCAGCACGATTGCTCTGGGTCTGAGTTGTCGAGCCACGCGAATGATTTCAAAAAACAGTCCTGATCGTTCTCCATCTAATCCTTCTCCTCTCCCTGCTACTGAAATGTCTTGGCATGGAAATCCGCCAGCAATGACATCTACTTTCCATTTTGCTTCATCGGTTGGTGGAAAGGTTTTTACATCTTCCCAACGATCTACATTCGGCCAATGCTTTTCCAGAACTTTGGTCGCATATTTATCTATCTCGACCTGCCAGCGACACTCCATCCCGCATCGCTCAAAACCGAGATCTATGCCTCCGATACCTGCGAAGAG
>Ga0213867_1000623_pt1 | contig 15729 bp, 17 predicted proteins | sample PICome_12_FD_160120 | JGI IMG/M metagenome (GOLD analysis project Ga0213867, IMG submission 160120) | Coastal seawater microbial communities near Pivers Island, North Carolina, United States - PICO540 | ecosystem: Environmental > Aquatic > Marine > Coastal | place: USA: North Carolina... | reverse complement strand
AACCAAAGAACCTACTGACCGACAACGGGCCCGAGTTCGCGGGAACCGCACTCGATGCCTGGACCTACGAAAGGAAAATTAATCATCAGTTTATCCAGCCGGGTAAACCCAATCAAAATGCTTACGTCGAAAGCTTCAACGGCAAGGTCCGCGACGAGTGCTTGAATGAGCATTGGTGGCGCAATATCGACCATGCTAGAAACAAAATCGAACGCTGGAGGGAGGACTACAATCAGGTCCGACCACACAGCTCATTGAACAACCAAACGCCTGAGGCCTTCGCGGAAAAATCGCGCGCCCCCCTAGGGGGGCAAGGAGGCATCAAAAGGCTTGCAAACACACAAATACAACGAAAAGCTAAACCATCAGTTCTCTCATTTTAAATGGGACTAACTTTGGGGGCAGGTCGGGCGCACTCGCACGGGGTCCGTGCTCAAGCAGTTTGCCGGCGAAGGTTTGACATAAACGAAGTGCCAGCAAGTCTGGCTTAATCCAGAGTCGTTATCGACGACCTCCAAAAATCACACAAACACACTGCTTCAGGAAACCGTCGACAAGTAGCAGCATTTATCCATTTTAACCGAGAAAGGCCACCTGGAGACAGGATAATCACCACAAGTAAAAATGCTTGCGATTGCTTAAATGTAACCCAATGTAGTATACTTAACGGAGGTCATATTTTATGAAACCACTGCGTTTACCGAAGGCGTGGGCAAACTCAAAGCCGAGGGTCTGTGCCTTGAACTGAAAGAGGAGCTCGCTCGGAATCCAGCGAAAGGCGACTTACTGCGAGGCAAGGGCGGCTTCCGTAAGGTCAGGATGCGTTTGCCAGGTCGTGGTAAGAGCGGAGGTGCCAGAGTGATCTACTATTATCTCAGTGCTGACGGGGTCGTTTATTTTGTCTCACTTTATGCCAAGAATGTTCAGGAGAACCTGACCGTTAAACAGACCAAGCAACTCAAAGAATTAAGCACCATTATCAAAGCAAAAATACAGGAGGCAAAAGACCATGAATGATACAGATTTTGACCAAATCATCGGCGGCGTAAACGAAGTGATTGCACACCTCGAAGGGAAGCAAACACTACGCAAAACTGTTATCGCCGTTCCCGACGAGCCACCCGCTTACACCGCGGAGGAAGTGCGCAAGCTGCGCGAGACTCTGCAACTGAGTCAGGGACTCTTTGCGAAGGTTTTGAACGTCAGCGTGAACACCGTGCGCAAATGGGAGCAAGACGAGCGCCATCCATCGGGCCCGTCCGCGCGGTTACTCCAGATTGCTCAAGTGCATCCCGAATATCTCCTGAACGACCTGAAAGCGCGTAGCGTGGCCTAGCTGGAAAGCAGTGACAGCGCGTCCCCAGCCGCTACAGGAATAAATCGTTGCCGTTAAAAGATGAAACGTATGTATCAACCGTCAGACTTTTGTCCATCGCCAGACCCCACTGCTACCGCATTTTTTTGGCGCTCTAAGGAGGATACGCTACTCAAGGTGGACTTGGATGTTGATGCGACCACACCTTCGGCATCAAAACTAAACTTCTACGTATCTGATAGTATTCCGATTTCTAAGGCTACACTACTTCGGGGTAATGAAAATATTGGGTGGCTTCAAGAAGACGAGAAGCTCAACTTAGTTGGAAATGGATTTCTAACTTTTGATCAGAACTCCATCGGCATTCTTGAGTTTGATGAGAACAATTCTCAAATTGACCGTGACCTCAAGTTAGAACTTACTATTGCTGGAAACATAATTGAACTACCGATAATAGCTGATCGGGTTTACCATTCTAAAGATGCAGTGGAGCTGATTACTGGCTTCTGGATAGACGTAGGAGCCCGATTTTTTAACCATACCATTCGGGAAACTTATTCTGATTATGTATATTCAGTTCCCGCAAGTGGTAAGCTAAGAAAACTCATTTCTAGTTATGCGTCAGTAAACCTTGGAAGTAGTCAATTTTCTGCAGGAACAGAATCACACAAATATAATCCTGATGGAGGTCCATCCCAGAATATGAGTACCCAATCTGGGTTGGGCGATCCAAATACAGTATACTGGACAAATCACAGCAATCTTTGGATAGATAAATTTGAAACTACTATTAATGAGGGCGTATGCACCAATTCAGGCATAAATGTTTTAACTGGAACTGGTTCAGCTTTTGGAGGGTCAACAAACAATAGCGTAGATGTAACTATTGATTAATATGTATTATCTAAAATTATTAAATTGGCTACTTTGCTTCGTTTTTCTACTTGCTGGTTGCTCTCCCAAGAAAAAGAAAGAAGTTTCGGCAGATGTTGAGCCGAATCTTGTTACTTCAGATAATTTGACATCCGTTCCTGATAGTGCTGAGGAATCAATTTCAAAAGAAGATGTCATCAATAATGCCATTACTAGTTATAACATCAGTCTCAGCGCAGATGAAAAAAAGACTATACTTAAACCAATCAGAGAATCTCTGAATGAGCAAATTGACAATAAGCATCTTAAAGCTCTAAGGGTAAAAATAGAATCAATGCTTAATTTAAGAGAGGCCCAGTTAAGGGGAGATGCGAACTTCGACTTACTTTTGAATCGGCAAATTGAGAATTCATTTTCTCAGGCAGATTGGGAAAATACTACGCGTAGTACCCCTGATATGGATGCTTTACTTGATGCACGTAAAAAGCTTAGTGAGCAGTTCCCTGATTCATCGGAGGAAGCTATTTTTCAAGCTCAGGATGCACTCTTTAAGCAAGCGCTTACGCAAAAGTTACGAATTGAAGTAACCAAAGAAATCGTAATTAGCATGTCCGAAATAGATGAGTTTCTATCGCAATATAAGGCTAATAGCGACATTCATCTATATTATATGAACAAGCATCTAAACCTTGAAGCAGCAGCTTTAGAATTAAAAAAAGACCAGCATTGGAATAAATGGCTTTCGTCTCAAAAGAGTAACCTCAATCAGCGCTGAAACACCTAACAGAGAAACAACGTGGTGTCTGTCAGAGCAAGCTTTCATCATATTAGCCGCTCCCACAGCAAAGGGCACTGCTGGCTGCCTTATTTATGGAATTTAAGCCGTCCTGTTCGCACAAAAGCTTTATATCCAATCTTCGCTGATCGGCGCACTCGCACGGGGTCCGTGCTCAAGCAGTTTGCCGGCGAAGGTTTGACATAAAGCGTGCTTGTGCGAAGTGCCAGCAAGTCAGCAGGCAGCCCCAGCCGAGCCCATGGCTGTCGGGGCGAGCAACAGACCCTCCAAAAGCCCCAGGCCCATCCTCTAACAATTTTGCTGACGCCGAAGCTCTCAAAACCCCGCGCCCGAGCGCTCCGCCATCGCCCGCCAGCCCTGCCTAGGAGTAAAAGAGAATGCAATAAAAGCTTGCTTGGTGGGAAATCCCACATATCATACAGATATTATGGAATTAGCCGTTAAAAAAAATTACGATGCAAAACTTGATTCAAAACGACGCTTGACCATCCGCAACGCATCCACCGAGTTTTACCACGTTACCGAATACGAGGATGGCACAGTAAAGCTCGAGCCACGCGTGCTGGTCTCCCCGGACATGCTTGAACAGATCGATGCTGCCGTGGAACGGCACAAGGCAGGTGATAAAGGCACCAAGCTAGACTGGTCAAAGCTTCCCGATGTTTAAAGTCACATGTTTACCATTTATCTTGACGGTGAGGCTGAAAAGCTGATCAACGAATTGAGCGATAAAGCACTTGCAGGCACTTTGAACCGTGACGAAACGGATCTCTACCGCAAAATCCGCAAAGCCCTGCAGAACCTGGAAACCAATCCAAGGCATCCCGGCCTCAAATCTCACGAAATCGACGTGTTGACGGAAAAATACGGAGTGCGCATCTGGGAATCCTATCTGGAGAATAAACGATCCGGTGCACGGCGCATGTTCTGGATCTACGGACCGGAGACGAAAGAAATTACTATCGTCGGCATCGAAAATCATCCTGAGCCAGGTCGTGGTTTTGCTCGCGTTAGACTTGCAGAAGGGGCAATAAATAAAACTATCGAGAATCAGAAGAAGTCCAAGAAATGAAACACACGTACCAACCGTCAGGGATTGAATCTGCCTAAGACCCCATTACTGGGGCATTTTTTTGACGCTCCAAGGAGGATACGCTACTCAAGGTGGATAGAGTGCCTGTCTATAACAGGGACGGAAAGATAGATCAACCAGACCGAGCTTAATGATGGATCTGGGAGTGGCATGGCTGATTCCATTAATGCAGCGGTGGATATCGAACGCGACCTGATCGGCGCACTCGTTCATTGTGCGTCCTATTGTAGGATCCAGCAATAATGAGAGTGGATTTTTACTTATTTTGCTTGTATCTGCGGGGAGCTCAGCGTGCAATAGCGGTGCGCGTGGACTTTTTAATTCGTGGGCTCAAACTGATTCCCATCCCGCTCGCCATCTATGCTTATCGCTTTTATACTCGCTCTATTTTTCACGGTTGGTGTCTCGGCTCTCTGTTCGGTATTGGAGGCGATGATTTTAAGTACTACAGCTGCCGACATTGAGCGCTTGAAAAAGTCGTATCCGCGTCGCGGCGAGCGCTTAGAACGCTACTCAAAACAACTGGAGTCCACCAGTTCGGCGATCCTGAGTTTAAATACACTGGCCAACACGCTTGGGGCCACCATGGTGGGCGGCATTGCGGTCAATCTTTGGCCTGATGACAGCAATATTTTACTCAAAGTTTCGATTTGGTTAGCGATCACGATTTTATTCTTTTCAGAAATCATTCCCAAAAACATTGGAGTGCTGTATCGTCCGCAGCTTCAGCCGATCTTAATCTTTCCGCTGACTTGGCTGTGTGCAACTATGACTCCGCTTTCCAGTACGGTGGGCTATCTCGTCAAATTTTTGCTGCGCGGAAAACCTCAGGAAGAGGACAGCGATGAGGAAATTATTTTACTCGCTGAAAAAAGCACTAAAGAGGGGAAAATGTCGGCCCATGAGCGCGACATGATCAACAATGCGCTCAGTTTGGATGAAATCTTGGTGAGTCAGATTATGACTCCCAGAACTGTGGTGCATGCCATCGACGCCGATGAAGCCGTCGGTAGCCTGCTGAAAAAGTCAATCAACATCCCCTTTGCGCGTATCCCCGTGTACAAGGATGAGATTGATAAAATTATAGGCGTGGTGCGGCGGCGCGATATCCTGAAGGCGAAAGCTAACAGTGAAGACTCGCTGCTCATTAGTAAGTTGGCTGGAAAGCCGGTCTTTATACCCGACAATGCCTCCTCGGCAAATGCCTTACAAATGCTGATCAAAAGTCATCAGCAACTGGCGATCGCCGTCGATGAGTACGGAACTCTCTCGGGGGTCGTTACCATTGAAGATATTATGGAGCACATTATTGGACAAGAGATCTTCGAAAATGACGATCCGGCGATTAATATGCGAGAATTAGCGCGCCGGCGTCAATTTGCGAAAAAGCACCAGCAAAGGAACAAACAAGCTTGATTCGAAAAAAAGGCTGCTAGTAATCCTTTTTATCGCCCAAGCTAGCGCTAATCGAAAGCGCTCAAGTGTCCACTTTTAAAGCGTACAGCAGCAGCTGCTCGCAAGGACAAGTCGATCCTGGCAATGGACGGATTTCCCCGGTCAGCAATATGTTTGAGAATAAAATTCAAACGATCCAATTGTGCCCCAAGCTCCTGGTGAGCTCCAAGTATGATGGCTGGAATGAAGCTGGTTTGAATTTGGATCACTTCACCCGGAACGAGTGGATCTCCTGAGAAATGTTCCAGTGAGACCACTTTTATTTGAGCGCGCAATGACGGCGCTTTTTCATTAAATTGCTGCAGTAATTCACTGACGCGCGCCACACCGCGGATGGGAAAATACTTTCCTTCACTCGATTTGTAAGGCCGAACAAAAGGGAGTTTTTTTAGATCACGAGCCTGATAACCGATGGGCGTAAAAATGCTGCCGCTTTCAGATACCAACTTCAATTGTTGCCGCCCTTTCTGATCCATCAGAACCAGTCGCAGCACTGGAATTTGTTCGGATAGCTGGACCCGCAATTCATTCGGGAAATTTCTTTCTACATCGGCTTGAATGATTTGTGGATGACTTTCCAGCTTTTCCTTGAGGGCAAAAATATCCACTGCCATCATCTCAGTGTTGGGTGCAAGTGCTAAAAAAGACTGCAACCATCGCGCCGACAATTGACCATTGGTCTTATAGTAAATCTTTTCAATTGGTGAAGAAGGCGTTTGCGCTTCCAAGCTGGCGGGTTGACTCAATTGTCGTGTCGTCAGAAAATAAATTGCCCCTACTAAACTGAGCCCAATTAGGACAAACAGTAAACGCTTGGTCCAATTATACAGCCGCCTTTTATGGGATTTAGCGGACTGGATGCGCGTGGGACCATAGGCCTCTAGCTCGCGCCAAGATTGTTGGCCGATTTTAGAAAAGTGCGTATTCGAGCTGGGCTTTCGACCTTTCATCACTCTGCCCCATACAGTTCCCGAAAACGTGCGTGTGCTCCTTGCACTAAAGCACCCGCGAGTTGTTGAAAATCATATCCCGAACAAGCTGCACTCTTCGGCAACAGACTCGTCTGCGTCAGTCCGGGTAAAGTGTTCACTTCCAAAAAATAGACTGTGTTGTCATCTAACAAAAAATCGATACGCGCGAAATCACGACAATTGAATGTCTGGTAAATGGTAGCCGCATAATGCTTAATCTGGGCCTCAATAGTAGATTCTAACAGTGCTGGATACTGATACTGACTCTGCCCTTCGGTGTACTTAGCCGTATAATCATAGGTTCCGTTAGGACTAAAAATTTCGACAATCCCCTGCACAGCACCATTCAGCACGCCCACCGTCAATTCACGACCCCGAATGCGTCGCTCGGCAATCCAAACGCCCGCATCCAAAAGGGAGAGGCTGAGCCCCAGTTCCGAGCGATTTTCTGTGAATTGAATGCCAACACTACTGCCACCATTTGCGGGTTTTAAAATCAGAGAACTGCCTAAGTGCTGGATCAGCTCATCCGCCAAGGGAACTTCATCCGAGGAGAAAGATAGACCCTCCGGAACTGGAATCCCTTGCGCTAAAGCGGCAGCTTTACTCGCCACCTTATCCATGCACAATCGACTGGCGACTGCCCCAGAACCGCAGTAAACTATGCCAGCATCCTCCATCAACTGTTGCAAGCGGCCATCTTCACCAAAACCGCCGTGTAAAGCTGGAAAGACAAGATGCTTCCTGGGATCGATGCCATCGGGCAAAGCTTCCGAATCTATACAGAGGGACTGAACCTGAAAATCTTCGCGTAATGCGGCTGCGATGGCATGGCCACTTTTTAGAGAAACAGATCGTTCCCCGCCTAGACCGCCACTCAAAACTATAATTGACTGCAACATTATTTAAGACAGGCCCTCCGAATCGCATTCCGCTTGAGGAATCCAATGATCCCCTAAAAGTAGCACTTCTGGTTCGAGTTGGTGACCAGAATTTTCATGCACCACTTGTTGAACCTTGCGAACAAGCTTTTTGACGTCGTGTGCACTCGCCTGCCCCTGATTCACAATAAAATTAGCGTGCACTTCGGAAACTTGCGCATCTCCGCAGGCGAGCCCTTTTAGCGCATTCTGATCAATTAATTTTCCCGCATGCGCGCCACTAGGATTTTTAAATATGCAACCGGCGCTAGGTCCCCTCGGTTGTTGCTCCTTCCGCGTGTTCGCATAGTTGTCCATACAAGAACGAATTGTAGCTTGTGGCGTTTTGTCTGCAGATCGTAAGATGGCCCCCAATGCAATGCCCCGACTAATTTCCTCAACTTTGCGATAGCCAAAATGAAAGCGCTCTTTGTCCCATAGTTTGAGTTGATTATTTTGATCAATAAATAAAACCGATTCCACGACGTCAAAGATCCACTGCCCCATCGCACCTGCATTCATTCGTAAGGCACCACCGACTGCACCTGGAATTCCCTCTAAAAACTCAAATCCAGCCAACTCGGCTTTCGCTGCAAAGCCGCACAAAGCTTTCAGACGCAGCCCTGCACCCACCCAGATACGATCGGCATCTAAGCTATAAACGCTCTGCCAATGAGGATGCGCTAAACGGATGACCAAGCCATCAAAGCCTTGATCTGAGACCAATAAATTGGAACCCCGGCCCAAACAAAAAACTGGCAACTGCATGCCCTTCGCATTGTCGATCAAGGCGCGTAAATCTGTAAGGTTGGCCGGCTCAGCATAATAGGCTGCCGGACCCCCAATCCGCATCGTTGTTTTATTGGCTAATGGCGTGGCATTTGCCAACTTGCAATCAGGACTCACAGAGTCTTGCAAGCTGAGCTTCCAGCTTTCTTGTGGATCTCCCTGGGATTGCACCCAAGCAGTAAACAAACGCGCAAAGTCATCTAGATTCCCAGCACCGATAAAAACATAGAGTTGTTTTTTTTCCTGCTGGAGCTGAGCAGTCAATGTGCGTACTCCCGCCAGGTCGGAGCTCAAAATAGAAGTCCCTGAGTCCGCGCAGGCATGCAGCAAAGCATCCATTGCGGAGGCCGGCTCACCGCTCTCAAACGCAGTGTACAAGGGCAATAAATACAAGCGGTCGACGGAGGCTAAAGAGTGTGCAAATGCATCTTTGAACTGCAGGGTACGACTGGGGCGGTGAGCCTGAAAGATCGCAATCAATTCGTATTCGGCGTACTGTTGCCGAAGATGCGTCAGTAGCGCAGAAATTTCGGTGGGATGATGGGCATAATCTTCGATCACGCACAGGCTATCACGCTGCAATAAGATGGATTGACGACGTCGCATACCGGGAAAACTCGCTAACTGTGTCAGCTGCGCAGTCTGTCCGCTAAGATGTTTAAAAACAGTTACGGCGGCGGCCGCATTCATCGCGTTAAGTCCATGTGCGTCCGCTAGCTGATCAGGCTGTTCGGCGTGGATCAATTGAACTGCATCAACATCAACCAGCGCCTCCCGCAGTTTAATGCAATCACCACCGAGGTACACATGGCCAGCTGTACGCTTGGCCAGTGCGACAAAAGCCTGTAGCAACTGCGCCTCGGATTTGTAAAAATCCGCATGATCCCAATCTGCATTCAGCAGGACGGTTAACTCGGGATTGAAGAGATCAATAGTTCCATCACTTTCATCCACCTCGGCAAGCATCCAGCGACTCTGACTATATCGGTAGGGAGCCACATTATTATTGAATAAGCCTCCCACTAGATAGTTGCCATCAAAACCAGCACTGTCCATCAAATGCGCGAGCATCCCAGATGTCGTCGTTTTACCATGACTGCCCGCGATTGCAATCAAGCGATAGTGATGACTGAGTTCTGCCAAGAATTGACCCCGCGAGATGATGGGGATCGCAGCTTTTTGAGCCGCCCGTAATAAAACATGATTGGGCTTTATGGCCCGTGAATAAATGACGCGGGTACAAGACTGCAAACAAGATTCCGCTACATAATCTAATAACTTTACCCCAGCAGAATCGAGAAAATGGCGGTTGTTTTGACGCAGATACGCATCCCAACCAAAGACCGTATGGCCTGCTTGTGCCAGCCAACAAGCCAAAGGTGTCATTCCCATACCTCCAACACCGAGCGCTAAAATGCGTTCCGGTTTGTGAGCGTCTATATGCGAGTTAGGATTCATAACGACTTTGAGTCAGTTGCACCAAATCATCAGCAATCATCTGGCTGGAGTCAAAGCGATCAAGCGCGAGTAAATTTTTACGAAAGGTGTTCAATAGCCAATCATTATGAATCAAAGCTAGCACCTCATCTAACAAGGTTGCCAACGCGGTCTCCTCGACCATAACACCTGCCCCCCGCTGCTGATGCATTGCAGCATTGCCCTGCTGGTGGCCATCTGCCGCGTAGGGATACGGAACTAAAATTGCTGGCTTACAGCAGCGAATCAATTCGGCCACTGAACCCGCTCCTGCACGCGATACGACCAAGTCGGCTGCCGACATGACGGCTTCCATTTGTTCGGTAAAGGGTACAAACTTGGCGCAAACTTCCCGTCCAGACGCATCGGCAGCATGCATTAACTGAGGATCACTTTTGCCCAATCCACTCACACAATAGACCGCAACCCCATGCTGTGCTAGGGCTTCAAAATGTTCACAGACCCAGTTGTTTAAAGCCATCGCGCCCTGACTGCCCCCAATAATCACCAACAGTTTGCCTGATTCATCAATCCCCAATCGCCTTCTGGCCTCCAGCTTATTTAAGGGCTGAATATCCGCCCTTACTGGATAGCCGTGGTAACGGATACGATCGAGTCCGACTTGCGGCAAGCGAACGCCTTCTGGTAAGTAAATGCGACTCGCCATTTTTTTGAGTAAGCGAGAGGTCTTGCCCGGCACACTGTTGGCCTCGTGTAAAGCAAAGGGTAAGCGCGTCCAGCGGGCAGCTAAACCCAAGCCCAGCGATAAAAATCCTCCAAAAAGTAAAACGATGTCAGGCTGTGAGGTCTTCAACAGTTTACGAGCATATAAAAAGCTCTGCATTAGAGCAAATAAAGAACGCATCCGCGCAAACAATCCGCCACTAAATGCACGTCCGGGCACTTTGATAAATTCTAAATGCGGATATTTTTGAACCAAAGCAGAATCGACCTGCTTTTGGCTAATTAATAGACGGCATCGATGGCCCTTACGGCACAATTCCTCAGCAACCGCAATTCCTGGAGACAAGTGGCCGCCGGTCCCCCCGCAAACGATGAGCATATTCATCATAAGTCACGACCCCTGATAAAAGTGGGCATTTCCCAAGTTTGAAATCCATTTAAAATTATCCCAATAAAGGCGAACATACAGACCAAGTTAGAGCCACCATACGAAATGAAAGGCAGCGACATCCCTTTCGTCGGCAGACAACCTGTCACCACCCCAATATTGATCAATACCTGCAGTGTGATAAACAAAATAGATCCAATAACCAGTAGATATTGGTAGAGGTTTAAGGCATGCTTCAGTTGTAAAATGCTGACAAAGTAGAGCGCCATAAAGAGCACCACCACGCCTGCAGTAAACACTAAGCCCAGCTCTTCACCAATCACAGCAAAAATAAAGTCAGTATGCGCCTCAGGCAAAAAAGACAATTGTTGCCGTCCAGCTCCCAACCCGACCCCCGGGATCCCGCCAGAGCCAAATGCAAGAATGCCTTGCCATAATTGATAAGCACTATCGCCTCGATTACTTTCAACATCGAGAAATGAAGTGACTCGCTGGAGGCGTACCGGATCCAAATACACTGCAAGGGAAAAGAGTGCGATACCAACCAAGGCTGTCGGAATTAAAAACCTCAAGCGTACATTGCCCAAAAACATCAATAAGCCGCCAACCATACCACAGAGAAATGCTGTACCAAAATCAGGCTCCAACATAATCAAGCCACAAAATACACCCACAAAGGCACAAGGAATTAAGTAGCCGTAGACAAAGCTATCTAAGCGCCTACGATAACGAGTCAAATAATGCGCCAGCACCAACAGCAGACCCAACTTGCCCACTTCAGACACCTGTAAACGCATGAAACCAAAGTCCATCCACCTTTGCGCCCCATTGACACGCACTCCAATTCCGGGAATCAATACCAAAATCAGTAGCAATAGCGATCCAGCAGCAATGAAGTAAGCATAGGGCCGCAAGCGATCCAGATCGATACAAAAAGTAAAACAGCCTGCAAGCAGTGCAATGACCAGCCAAATGACCTGTTTTTTCAACAGAACTGTCGCATCTGTATGCATGGCCTGTGAAGCACTAAATAAAATAACTAAGCCCAGCAAAGTTAGCGAAATCACCAACAAACAAATGAAAGTGCCGGCTGGAGGGATCCGGCTGAGTGGACTCCGCAAAAAAGTTCGTACACTCATCGAGCGCTCAATAGGGATTGCCGACTAGGGCGAATCACTCAACGCGTATGACAGGAATTTCGATGGCACTTTCAAAAAGCTCATCAACCTCATCCGTCACGGTATCAGAAGCTTCAACTGCGTTTGGACTCTTCGGCTGGACCAGTGCATCTAAGTCTTCGGCAATTGCTTCAATAGGATTGAGCGCGACGGGCTCAGTGCTAGGCTCAACAGGATTAGCAGCATTTAATTCTAGGGCCTCTTGTGGCGTGAGCGCATTCACCGCAGCCGACTCCGCAGGGGCTGGCACATTGCTGGCTGCCGCCATCTCTGCGGGCTTTACACCCACAGTTAATTTTTGGCCCACCTGAAGCTTACGCGGATCCGTAATCCCATTGCCATCTAATAATTCCTGTACCGTTATGCCGTAACGTTTTGCGATGGTAGATGGGTACTCACCAGCTGCAACAACATGTATCAGTGCATCGCTGGTATTGCTGACAGGAGCCGCTGCTGCAAGCGAACTGGAATCTACAGTTGGCACCACCAGACTGTCTCCCACAAGAATGCGGTCATTCGTCAAACCGTTGAGTTTCTTGAGGGTGGCGACTCGTGTATTGAATCGTTTCGCAATTTTAGACAAACTGTCGCCCGCAACCACTTGGTAGTTAGAACCTGCTGTCAGCGGCGCTGGGGCTGAAACGGTAAGGGGGGCTGAAGCGGCTTTAGCCGCAGCACCACTTGGCACATTCAACTGCTGACCAATTTGCAAAGCAGATGCATCATCCAAAGCATTCAAAGCTTTTAATTCAGGAACCGTCGTCTCGAATTTTCGCGCCAGTCCCCATAAATGATCTCCCGCTTGCACCGTGTAGAATTCCGTACCCGAATCGGTGTAGCTCGACTCAGCAATCACTGGATCATTCCATACGTCGACACTTGCATTCGAATTTTGCGGCCGGGTAGGCTCAGAACGAATGGTATCGAATCCCGCATTAAAGGCCGAATCCAGCGTCGAATCAGCTCCTAGGAAAGTGAGTTCACCCACCTGCACACTGGTAGTTTCCACGGATGAGGATTTCTCAGCCTTGAGCGATTGCACCCGACTTTGCGATGGTGGCTGCGTGGTACGACATCCAGATTGCAGTAAAAATACTGCTAGGGCCCCACAATGGAGCAAAAAGACAAAACCAAATACTTTGATAGTTTTCATAGTGCGCTAAAATTAGATGTTTAGAGCAAAGGCGGATTCTGCTTCGGCATCAAACCAAAAACTGTCGATTGGAAGCATTTTCCTCGCTCAGCGTAAGAAACAAATTGATCTAAACTGGAAAAGCCTGGACTGAGCAAGAGTTGCCAGGTTTGTCCATCACTTCGTGGATGCATGCAAAACGCGAACGCAGCTTGTACCGCATTCAAAAAATCTGAATTATAGCCACATGGCACGGAGTGCCGAGACAGCCCAGTCTGCAAGTCTTTGGCCACATCACCGTACACAAAAGCCTGTTGAATATGTGGAGCCACGCGAGTAATAAAACTGTGCAGGTCACCCCCTTTAGACGCTCCCCCACCGATCCAGACGATTGGCTGTGGAGCTAAGGATTGCAGCGCCGCAAGGCAGGCATCAAAATTCGTTGCTTTTGAGTCGTCCCAAGCGCATAGCAGATCGGAGGAAGCCACCTTTTGCAATCGATGTTCGGGTAAACAATTATGATTGGCAGCCCGTATGAGACTTTCCTCAGGTAGCCCTAACAGTCTCCACAGGACAGCTAACTGCTGGAAATTTTGACGATAAGGTTGGTGATAAAAGGGACTCGCCGAATCGAGTATAGCCTCAGTCTGCATTTTTTCGGAATAAAAATGCAGCTGTTGCGCCTGCAGCGTATCCGTAAAGAAAGTACGAATAGAGTCCGGCAGTACTGCGGGTGCCTCCGCTTTCAAACAGTCCACTAAGTTTGCTTTGGCCAAAAAGTAAGCCTGCATATTTGGATAACGATCCAAATGATCTTCGGCAAAATTAAGCCATAATAAGGCGTCCAATGCCAAGCCATCTGGGCACTCGGCTTGGAAAGAGCTAATTTCACAAATGGCCACCGCTTGCTCGCTGTTTTGGTCTGACATCACAGCCTCGCTGAACGGTACACCAATATTGCCAACCGCCACAGCGCAATAGCCTGCAGCTTCGCAAGCCTGCTGAAATAACTGTGTGGTGGATGTTTTGCCATTGGTGCCCGTGACCGCATACAATTTCCCCTTCCAATGCGAGGCGGCAAAGCCGAGTTCACCGAAACAAGGTTTAGCAGATGCTTGTGCCGCTAGACGCCATGGGTGTTCCGCCGAAAAGCCAGGGCTGATGATAACGGCTGAGCATTGCTGTGCTCGATCCGAATCAAATACAGCCTGCGCATCGCTAGCCTGTTGATCAAACAACTGGGCCTGATAGCCCAAGCTCTGTACCAATCGACCAGCTGCACGCCCACTTAATCCCGCACCTAAAATGGCAATCGAAGCGCCCTCTGGCGGCATACCATTCCGGTGGATCATTCAGCTTGCAACAAATTGTCGGGATTGAGCGCTTGTAGAGCCTCAGGAACAAACAGACCGTCTTTACGAATGAGCACACCATCAAACCAAATTTCGCCGCCCCCATACTCTGGGCGCTGGATGGCCACCATGTCCCAGTGAACCTGTGAGCGATTACCGTTGTCAGCCTCTTCATAAGCTTGGCCCGGCGTAAAATGGAAAGAGCCTGCAATTTTCTCATCAAATAAAATGTCCCCCATGGGCTCCAAAATGTGAGGATTAAAACCAATTGCAAATTCACCAATAAAGCGGGCCCCCTCATCCGAATCCAATATCGCATTCAAGCGCTCGGTATTCGAACCCTCCGCATGTACGATGCGACCGGATTCAAATTTCAGAGTAATATCAGAAAAGGACACCCCTTGATACACCGTTGGTGCATTAAAGGTGATCGTCCCTGTTACGGAATCTTTTACCGGACACGAGAAGACTTCGCCATCAGGAATATTATGCCGCCCACCGCAAGCCACCGCGCCAATCGATTTAATAGAGAAGCTCAAATCGGTATTGGGCCCTTTAATTTCGACCCGATCCGTTTGGCGCATCAAAGCCTCCAAAGCTTGCATGCCAGGAACCATTGAAGCGTAATTTTGGGTACAGACCCTAAAATAAAAATCCTCAAACGCCTCCGTACTCATGCCAGCCTGTTGCGCCATCGAAGGGGTTGGCCAGCGTAAGATCACCCACTTGGTTTGGTTGACTCGGTAATCTAGTACTGGTTTCAGCGCTTGAGTGGCACGACTGACATGGCGCGCTGGTACATCCGACATTTCAAAAATATTATCCGAACCCCGCAATGCAATATAGGCATCCATTTGCTGCATTCGCTGCAACTCCCACTCCACCTCGGTCTCAAATTGGCCAGTATCTATATTCTGGACCAATTCACGATGAATCCTCGATCGTTTGAGACTGACATGCGGGATCGCATGGCAATCTCGCACTGCACGGATGAGAGCCAGCACCATGGTATCTGGAATATCGCTGGCATCAATCAGTACGTGTTCACCCGCTTGTAGATTGGTCGAAAATTGCGTTAAAACTTTGGCGAGTTTACCATATTCAGTATTTATAGACATGGCTCTACTGAAACGAATTTTTCCAACAGGTCAATCGACCGTGATCATGAAGTTCGTCGATCATCCACAATGAATACTGATAACACCCGCAAATCGTAGATAAGGGCCCCCTAGGAGCTGGCGATTAGTCCACGCTGATCATTGCACGTTGAGTCGGCGTTGTGCTTCCCGCTAAAAAAGGCGCAATCG
>Ga0213867_1000619_pt1 | contig 15819 bp, 10 predicted proteins | sample PICome_12_FD_160120 | JGI IMG/M metagenome (GOLD analysis project Ga0213867, IMG submission 160120) | Coastal seawater microbial communities near Pivers Island, North Carolina, United States - PICO540 | ecosystem: Environmental > Aquatic > Marine > Coastal | place: USA: North Carolina... | reverse complement strand
TGATGACAAGTCGGATAAAGACGATGATGACGACGACAAGTCGGATGACGACGATGACGATGATGACAAGTCGGATAAAGACGATGATGACGACGACAAGTCAGATGACGACGATGACGATGATGACAAGTCGGATAAAGACGATGATGACGACGATAAGTCGGATGATGACGATGACGATGATGACAAGTCGGATAAAGACGATGATGACGACGACAAGTCGGATGACGACGATGATGACGATGACAAGTCAGATGATGAGGGTGCCGCTTTATCCGAGAAGATCGATCACGCGGTGTTCGTTGTTGAAGACGCTGAGGGAAACCAGTTAGTCGTAAAAGTTGATAAGTGGAAGGGGAGCGAATTTGATCCGTCGGCGCCCGCGACCCAATACGCGGCGGTGGAAGCGTACCTGATGGCGGAATACGGCCTGGATGTTACGGTAACTAATCACGCCGTAGTCGCGGGATCCTATGATGAATCGGGCAGTGTATTTTTGTCGGATGGAACATTAATCGCTGAGCAAGACATTGAAGACTTCTGGTTCGGCAGTGCCTGGACTGATAAAAAGGGAGGAAGCTTCGATGATAAGAAGGTTGATTATGACCTGGACTTCAAGCATCTCCCGGACGTTGCATCGGATTCTGATAGTCTCGATCTGCTCGGGAGTAAAGAGCAACTTGTCCTAGATATTGATAATGAGGTTGACGCGGCCATGGAGCCTGGCCTGCTGCCTTCTGGCGATGCTGATGACTTAACGTCCTTGATAGAGTCGGATGTTGATCCTATGGATCTGCGGATTAATGATGATGAATTATTTGGAGAGGGAGTCGAGGACGCCTTACCTGACAAAGATCAGATCAATCTAGGGACGGAAGATCCCTCGAAACCCTCTATTGAAGAAAGTGATGTCCTAGAATCAGATGATCTCCTTACAGGGACTGACGAAGTGCAAGTGCTATTGAGCGAGGGTGAATTAGATGATCAAGGTAATGGGATGCCCAGCGGGACTGATGACTCGATAGGCTTGGAAGAAAGTTACCGGCTGGATCTGGATGACGGGGATACTGGAGAGCAGTTTGACTAGGGCTCATGCCTTAGCTCGGAGCGATTAAGAATGATTTACGTCAAGCGAAATGCATCGGGACGAATCATGGCCGTTAGCGAAGAACCGATGGAGGGTTTTGAGCCAACGGATGAGACTGCCGCCTCTGAAATTAACGAGGTGCTCGGCAGGGTGAATGACGCCTTGTTTCAGGATTCTGATCTTGAATTTATTCGTGTACTTGACGATGTCATTGATCTTTTAATCGCTAAAAACCTCATACTGTTTACCGAGCTGCCCCCAGTGGTGCAGGAAAAGTATACGCAACGCACCCAGATGCGAGAGCGACGTCGAGAATCGCTAAATTTGCTAGAAGACGAGGAAATCCTGTAATTCGACTCAGTCGATGGCTTTCCCCGATGCTCCCCTAACACCTATTTCAAATGCGGCGTCGCGGTCATCAACCGTGTTGATGCCCTCGGCAATACAGTCGACTCCTAATGACTTGGCGACGCCACTTAAACTAGCGACCACCGCTTTATTTCCATCGTTTGACATTAAGTTTTGTGTGTAAAGCGAATCAACTTTCAAGTAAGAGGGACCTAGCCGCCCTAGGTCAGCAATAATTTCAGGCCGATAACCCATATGCTCAATGCCAACCTGGCAGCCAAAGGCAGTCATTGCGGACACCATACTTTCAAAGTGATCCTTTGCCGCCAGTACCACCGATTCAGATAATTCAAAACCAAGTCGTGAGATGTGTTCTGGCTCATCGGCCAGAAGCGACGTTAACCATTGGATAAAGCTGTCGCCTCTCACGCTATCCGCAGACAGATTGACGTGCAATCGTTCGTTTTTTGAGGTAAGCGCGGCCAATGCACTTTTCACGACTGCCTTATCGAAGTCTGGGCCGAGACCAAGCCGGAAAACCCACGGCATGAATTGACCGGCATTAAACTCTTCACCTTCGATAGTCAGACGAGCCATGCCCTCGAGGTGGAGCGTATCGTTCTGTTTGTCCTTGACCGGGTACCAATGGAGTGACAACTGATTTTTAGTTAAAGCAGTATTTAGATGATGCTGCCAGAACATTTGAGTGGATCGCGAATCACCTACTGCTTTCTTGAGTTCAGCTGGGACGATAGGCACGCCTACTTGCAATTCGGACTGCGCTAGTGCGCTATCCAATGCTGTCAGCAAATCCCCCACACCATCTCCATATTCGAAGTCGATACAGGCAGCCGCTACACGGTATCGGCTATCAATTCCATGATTCGTTAGAACAGCGTTTACCATTCGCTGCAGCACGTCACCCAAATTCTTTGCATTGGTTTCATTGGTTGCTATGGCGCAGACATCGGCTCCATTCATCCTTCCAATACTGCAATGCGATCCGTAACTTTCATAGTTGCTTAAGGTGTTTAAGGACGTTCCGATGTCGCTCAGTAAATTATCGATTAGGTGTCTTCCGTACTCCCTGTTCATATCGGCCAGACCCATAATTCGTATGAGTGCTGCCGAGCCACTTGCTTCCTCGTTCTCGCGGCTCAGCCTTGCCCTGAACTGATCAACAAACCTGTCTCTCTTGAGTAAGCCTGTGGTCTCATCAAGATCTGAGGAGGCCTTCTTGTTTTTTAACAGCTCGGCTTCGTTGGAAAGCATGGCTTGAACTCGCTCAGACAGGTCGTTCATCGAACGAGCAACAGCGGCGAATTCAGCTGTTTTTGGCACATCAATTTTTGTAAATCGTCGCTGACCTATGGCGGAGGCTTGCGACACCACGTGATTTAACGGCAAGAGCAGGCGTGACAGGATTAACTGACCTATCAAACCTGCCACAAAGAACGCAGCGAGCATCGCCACTGCACTGCGTTTGGATGCCCGCCATAGCTCATCGTAGGCGGTGCCGCCATAGGGTGTTAGCGATAACTCCCAATTATTCCAACCCAACATAACGGGTTCAGTTACGGCGAAAGTCTCTACGGCAAAAAAACCTTTGAACCAATCGGGGGCCTCTGTGGGAGGGGGCGTATTTTGAGATCGGAAAATACTGTTTCCCATGGGATCTCGAAGTTCAACCACCTCGAACTCGCTTAGATCAGTAAACGGAGAGAGCCGCAATTGGACGATCACAGGGTCCAACTCGTTAACGCCAGATACCTGTGCTTCCAGTGAGAGGACCTGCGCTAAGCTACGTGCCGTATTTTCCGTTTCTATCGCCAGCTGCTCCTCTAATGTATTGCTACCTGAGACACCAAATACGGTCATGGTTACCCCAAACACCGTTATTAGAAGCGCAGCAATACTCAGCCATAATCGTTGAAGTAGGGACATCCTAAAACTCCTCACTCATAGCGTAATTCCTTCTGCTTGAGCTCTGTTAAGCATCTGTCGCCACTGCGACAGACGCGATGATGGTTTGTTATCTGCAGTCTGCTTGTTGCCAGCGATCCACAGCGCATCGCTGGTAAAGCTAAAAATGGGACGCAAATCGCGACGCTGCGAGGCTGGAAGAATCTGGCTGTTCGCATTGTCAAGAATTAACGGAATCGATCCGGGGTTTTCGTACCACGCCAATACCATATGAGCCTGGGATCTATCCTCACTGGCTTGCAATCTAACGTAGGTTAGGCGCAACTGGTGGGCAGGCACGCCCAGCTGTCGGAGACTAACGTACTTAGCGATAGTAAAATCTTCACAGTCACCTCTTCCAAGGCCAATGGTTTCCGTGGGTGTTGCCCAGAAGTCAGTCTCGCCGAATATTTCCTCGTCTGATTGCCACCGAATGGTTTGATTGAAGAATCGGTTGATTCCGGTTAGTTGTTCAGTCACGGGGAGCGATTCAAGGTTTTTCAGCGCGTTCTGCCAGGCGATGCCGCGCTCCGCGGCACTCGCGCCATAGCGAGACGACAACACGGACATGATTGTCGTAAAATTGGTCGACGACTGTGTCGCATGAAGGCTGTTTGCGGCAATTATGACGAGGCACACCAACAGGCCGATATTCCCCTGTTTTCTGACTAATCCCCGACTTTTTGGGGTTTTCTCTGTGCTGATTCGCATAGATGCCGAAAGCGTGCCTAGATAACCGTTGTCTAACACACTCAAAGATAGCCTCAGAGGCCCGCAGGAGCTACTATTTTACCCTAGGTACTGTATGTGGATGGAGAGGTGAAGACAAAAACGTTAATAAGCTCCCTCCTCTTGATTTTCTGGACCATGGGGGCACAGGGAATCGAAACCTACGGAGAAGCGCTCAGGTTGGCGCTGGATCATAATCCGGCGCTGGCTAGAACCTATTTTGATTTTGCTGCATCACAGGAGCGCATCGATGTGGTCGAGGGAGAGTTGCGCCCGTCGGTTGATCTACTGGCCATAGAGGGCCGGGAGGATCGTCAGACACCCACGGCAAACTTCGGTCGGTACGATCGCAGCGACGTTAGTTTCACTGCCACTCAATTGTTGTTTGATGGACTCGCGACCCGCGATCGAGTGAAGGCCGCCGAGTTTGACGCGCGCAGAGATTATCAGGGTCATGTCCGTGCGTCAGAAAATGCGGCGCTAGAAGCCACGTTGGCCTATTTAGAGGTCGTGCTGTATCAGCGTTTAAAGGGTTACGCTGAAGAAAATTATTTCCGACACAAGCAGAAGTCAGATCAGATTGAGGCGAGGGTCAAGAGCGGGGCCGGAAAGGGAGTGGATCTTGAGCAGATCAAGGCGAGATTGGCACTTGCCGAATCCAATGTGCTCACTGAGGCAGCCAACCTTCACGACACCGAGGCGGAACTGCAGCGCATTACGGGAGCTCAAGTCGTCGCTCAGCGACTGCCAATGCCTCTGCTTCCCAAGGAGTTGGTGGGGGAGTCTCGAGACGCCGTGCTCGAGCGGGCGTTGGAACAAAGCCCTCGTGTTAGGCAGTCGACGGAAGCGCTTCTGGCCGTTAGTGCTGACCGGGACTCAGCGCGCGGTGTGTTTTTTCCAAGAATCGACCTGCGATATCGAAACGATCACTCGAGTAGTATCGACGGTATTCAGGGCGACTTTCAAACAGAAGCCGTCGAGCTGGTTTTCAACTTTAACTTTTACCGCGGTGGTAGTGACAGCGCCCAGCGTCGAGAGCGCAACCAACGCTATTATGCGGCAATAGAGGCGCGAAAACAGGCGTGTTGGGACACGCGAAGAGAAGTGCTGATCGCCTACAACAATGCGCAGGTACTTGAACGTCAAATCGAGTTCCTTGGCAGACAGCTTGAGTCACAGTATTTAGCGCGTAATGCTTACGAGGCTGAGTACCAGATCGATCAGAGAACATTGCTCGATGTGCTGGACAGTCAAAATGAACTTTACGATACGCAAAGATCATTCGTCAGAGCCGAGACCGAGTTGATCGCGTCACGCGCGACTGCACTCGCAGAGGCTGGTGAGTTATTGTCTTCATTTGGCGTAACCATTGACAGACCCGTGGGAGATGAATGGGAGTGGGATCCTTCGCTTAGCCGTGCTTTTGCAGCGTGCCCGAACGACCCAACTGAGTCTGTGGAGGTGGATTTCGAGGCTATTTATGATCGGCTGCAGCGCTCATTGGAGCCCTAACTCTCCTGTGATTTCGCTACGGATAGCGACGTACTTTGGGACCCTGAATACACTCTGCGCATCCGAATATGCGGGATTGTTTAGATGAGCATAAAGACGCTTCTCATAAGACTGGCCTTTATCATGGGTGGCTTGTTGGCTACAGCCGCGCTTGTGGTTATGTCGATCAATTATGCCTACTTCGGCATGCAGGATCAGTACATTGAAGCGACCGAGCAATTCGCGCTGATTTCTCGCGATAAAGAGGAAGTCACGCAGATCGTTACGCTTAACGAACCCGTGCCTGACTCCCGTACCGAGTCCATGCGTATGCGATCGCTACCTCTCAATTGCTGCCAGTCAGAGTATGCGATTTATCTCTCTGCTATCTCAGATGCATCGGCGGTCGATCGCTCTACCGCTGCCTCGTATCGTTTGTCAGAGGCTTGGGAGCAATTTATCCGTGCGCAACAAACAACAATGATGAGTGCGCGAGAGGAACTAGAAGAACTGCAGCAGTTACGGAATTTGATTGTTCCCACGTCGGCGATATTATTGCTTCTTGTGAGTTTGGCGTTTGGTATTTCGTTTATAAATCGCCACGTAATGACACCGATCGAGCGATTGACGATCTATGTTCGCGAGTCAGTGCGAGGTGGTGAACCACAGCGTGCCGATCTGAGTGGTAGCGTCACCGAGCTCAAGTTCCTTCACACTTCATTCGAGTCGGTGATCGCCGATTTTCGAGGCAGTCTTCAATTGCGAGGGCAGCGAGCTGCTGAGATGTCGCAGACGTCTGATGTACTCGAACGTCAATTTCAGAATCTGATCGAAATTTCAGAGAAACCGGCTTTCATTTTGGATGCTAGTGGCGCCATACGTACGTGGAACAAGCATATGATGGCGCTGACAGGTATGGCTAAGTCACAGGCGAACCGCTTGATCTTTAGTGAGGAGCTCTTAACCGGCCCGTCAGCCCATATTTTTGATGACGCCTTTAAGATCGTTCGGGGCGGAGGGATACCCGATGAGTTCAGATGTGAACTTACCTTGCGAGGTAACCGGATCATTACCTTGCAGCTCCAGCTGAGCCCACAACTCGAGTCTACCCTGGGTGTTAACCGAGTCCTTGTGTTGGTGAACTCATCAGCTAACGACAGTGTTCTCACTAACAAAACCCTTGAGCCCCAGACTGCCGATGGCATCGACTTGCTTGCCGAGTTGTCGTCTTCTCTGCACCGACTGGGTGCTGAGGGTCAGGAGAATGCGAATCAAACATCGGCGCGTCAGTTGGAAGCGCTTCGAACGGCAGTCACGTGGGTTGGGTCGCGTGGCTATGCGCAAAACCAGTCAATTCTAGATTTAGCTGAACTGGTAACGCACTTCAAGAGCACCCTCACACCGAAGCTAATGGACCTAGATGTTGATGTCGATCTGGACTTTGTCGTGGAACCAAAATCGATGATGGTGCGCGGCAACGCCGGTAGTTTGTTGATTGCACTGGAGAAGCTCACAGATAATGCGTTGGAGTCGATCCGATCGGCGGCGCCACCAAAGGGACAGATATCAGTGAGCCTCTCTGTAACCGAAGGTTCCATGGCGCGAATGGTGATGGCCGATAACGGTGGCGGTATTGTATTAGGTCAGGAAAAGCAAATTTTTGAACCATTCTTTACAACGAAATCAGTTAAAGGCCACTTAGGCCTTGGTCTGACTCACAGTAGAGACTTGGTTCAATACATGGCGGGCAGCATCGCTGTTGACAATGCGAGTACTACTGATGGATTTCAGATCAGGATTGAACTTCCTTTGGTGTCAGCATGATCATTGATCGTCGCGAGATGGCCTCACCCAAAGTATTAGTCATTGGCGGGCTTGTATTGCTGCTCCTATTATTCGCTGCGCCCGGTTTGCCCTGGCGACTTGGCTATTTGGACTTAGGGATCTATCAACTGCCAGCTTTTCTATTGCTTCGCTATGTCAGTGCGGTTCGACAAGGTTTTGGCGGTTTGGCGGTTCTGGCTTTGGTTTCATTCCTCATACCCGTGCCCGCAGGATTATATGTTGAGGTCGCAAGTTTCATTCTCTTGTTGCTAGTGATAGACGCTTTTGCCAATTCGGGCCGAGCGGAACACCGGCTCACCATTGGCCTATCGACGCTCTTGTTGGTTAGCTTCCCTTTTTATACCGCTGTGCTCACGCTGTTTCGTGAGGAGGGCGTGCTGTTCGCAGCGGCACATGCGGCCGCGTTTGTATTTTCGACGGTATTTTCTCTGGTCATTGCCGAGCTGTTATGGGCTATTTCTATCGTCGCTTTTAGCGGTTCTTTTCAGGGCTTCGCCCGTCACGACGAGGATGGACGCGTGTCCATTCGCTCTTTGGGCACGGTTTTTATTTCCGTTTTGGTTGCGACAATTTTCTTTTTGTTCCTGCAAATTTGGTCTGCGCGTTGGGAAGCTGTTCTGACAACAACAACGCGTGACTTGGTTGATCAGACAGCACAAAGTCGTTTCAGTAACGATCTGCATCAAGTCGAATTGGAGACACGCTCTGCCAGCGTGCGTTTTAGTCATCAAGAAGGTCCATGGCTCTACCTGAGTGAACGTTTTGTCATCATCGGAATAAATGCCGCTGCAGATCTAACGTCGGAAACCCCTCTCTTTGTTATAGGCAATGAGCGTATGGGAAACTCCGATGAGCTCATCAGCTTCATTGATACCCAGCTGGCAAAGTTCAAATATCGCGCCAGCATGGGCGTAGATTTCGCGAGGTTGCCATCGCCATTGTTCTTGGATTTCAATGCCCAGAAGCTGCCGGTATATACCGATGTGATCAATGACCTGATTTTGTTTGTCGTTGATACGTCACCCGACCGACTTCAAGCTGAAGAGGGCTCGGATCGAATCGGGCTCTCCATCCGAAGAATCAGTGCTGCAAATCAAGAGACGCTCGATCTTGATCGGGAACAGATACAGGTTATTGATAGCGCTTGGATGGGTGGAGTCCTTTGGAATGACGTGAGGGGAACTCACGCAAACCTCTCTCGACTCGGTGCCGTTACCAAGGAGACGAACTTGTCCGTTACGGTCTCCTCACAGCTTGCTCAAGCCTTCGATTTGCAGTTGCCCTCGACCGAGTTGGTGGTGATCGACCTGGCCGTATGGCCGAGGCTGCAGGTGTTCTTCAGAGCAACAACGACCATGGCGCTCTTTCTTACAGTCAGCTTGCTACTGACGTCGTTACTCACGTCGTATTTGGTGGGTCTACTGATAAAGCCGATTACTCGATTGCTTGAGGGCCTTGAGGAGTTGAAAGTCACCCACATACAGATGGGAGCGTCAAATGCCGCTATTAAACCCATCGAGATCGAGTCAAAAGCGCTTTCGCTAGAACTCAATAACCTTCAAGACTCTATCGTTTGGTTTTCAAAAGAGGTGGCTGCAGCCGATCATCAATTGAGGTCAGCCGTTACTGGATATGAGGCACTCTTGAGCTCCTTGCCATTAGGTGTAATGGAAATCGACCGTGATTATCAGCTTCGCTTTAGAAATGATGCGATGTCGGAGATAACGGGGGATAGCGCGGAAGCATCGTACCGATTACGTCTTCGTGCCGAGCAGTTGTTCGAATCAGGGGAAACCATCGATGAATATGCACTGTCGCTTGAAGATCAGCCGCAGCGAAATCTGTTACTTGCGATTACACCTCGTAAAAACGAAGCAGGAGAGGATTCAGGGTTTTGGCTTTTGGTCACTGACCTTACAAAACAGAAGGCAATGGACTCCCAGTTGCTCCAAACCGCGAAGCTCGCCACGCTGGGAGAGATGTCAACGGGTATGGCGCACGAGCTTAACCAGCCACTCAACATTATAAAGCTGGCGCTCAGCAATCTCACAAACAGTATTAAGAAGGGGAGAGCGACCGAAGAATCCATGATGAGCCGCTTAGAACGGATCGATTCGGCTGTAGACAGAGCGGCAACCATTATCGATCACATGCGAGCCTTCGGGCGCGTTGCGGCTGAGGATTTTGCACCATTTGATATCGTGGCTTCGGTCAATGCAGCCGCCGATTTGGTGCGAGAGCCGATGGCCGCAAAGGGCGTGGATCTGGTCAACCTCGTTGAGGAGTCAACGTGGGTTCAAGGAAACACAATCCAATTTGAGCAGGTCCTGATCAATATGGTGAACAATGCTCGTGATGCTATTCTCGACTCGTCGGTGTCAGGTACGGTCACCTTGCGACAAATCCGAGAGGAAGATGTTGTAACCATCACGATTGACGATACGGGTGGCGGCATACCGTCCGAAGTGTTGCCGCACATTTTTGAGCCCTTTTACACCACCAAAGCTGTGGGGAAAGGAACTGGATTGGGCGGATCAATCAGCTACGGAATCATTCAGGATATGCAGGGTAATATTTGGGCTGAAAATATTGGTGAGGGCGCTAGGATATCGATCCGGTTACCGATTTATACCAAAGGAGCTGAGACGGTTGCGGAGATGGATCAATGAACAAGCTTAAAGTGCTCGTGGTCGATGACGAACCGGACATTCGTCTGGAGCTGGATGACTTTATTCAGGAACTGGACTTCGAATGTGTGCTGGCCAGTAATGGAGAGGAAGCGCTATCACTCTTCAAAGCAGATGAAAGTATTCATATTGTCTTATCTGATTTGACCATGCCCGGTATGACGGGCCTGCAGCTGCTCGAGCGTATCGTCAATGATGCGGGTACGCAGCAAAGGATAAGACGTTTCGTATTCATGACGGGTAATGGTGACACCCGCTCCGTGATTGAGGCGATGCGTTTAGGTGCCTCCGAATTCATGCTCAAACCTATGGACCTCGACCTGCTGGAAGATATTCTGGTTGAGGCGCGAGAATATGTGACTGCCGAACGTTTCAAAGTCTTAAACGAGCAGGCGAGAGATGCGAAGCTGACGGCCGCTCAAGTGGAAATCAACTCACTGAACCGGGACATTAAAAAGGCGTACGGTGAGGCGTTGGCGTGTCTGGCGCGCGCTGCAGAGTATAAAGATCCCGAGACCGGCGCTCACATCACCCGAATTGGTGCTTACGCGGCAAAACTGGCCGCTGAACTAGGCTGGTCGCATGAGCGATGTGAGATGCTTCGACTCGCCGCGCCATTACACGACGTAGGTAAGGTAGCCACTCCGGACTCTGTACTACTCAAAGAGGGGCCTCTGACTGACGATGAATTCGAGATCATGCGCAAGCATCCCGAGTTTGGTCACGAAGTACTTTCGATGTCCAATTATCCCGTTATGGCGATGGCTGCGCGCATCGCTTTAAATCACCATGAGCGCTGGGACGGTGGTGGGTATCCCCGCGGTCTTAAGGGCAACGAAATCCCTATTGAAGCGTCCATCACGACTCTCGTGGATGTCTATGATGCCCTGCGCTCTGCTCGACCCTACAAGCCTGCTATGACCCATGAGCAGGCCATGCAAATCATATTAGAAGGTGATGGTCGAACTGACCCAAAGCATTTTCGTCCAGATGTATTAGAGGCGTTTAAAAATGCTAATGCCGCAATGAATCATATCTTTGAAACTATGGCAGACTGAGCATCGTGACTGAAGGACAGCACCTATTGTGAAAGCCCTAATCGTAGAAGATAGCACGACCTTGTGCGCGATTTACGAGGCGTATCTCAGCGGCTTGGGTCTTGAGATACATGCTGTTACATCACTTGCAGAGGCAAAAAAGTCGGCCGTACTTTTTCGGCCTGATTTTATCCTGTTGGACATTGAACTCCCTGATGGCAACGGCCTAGACCTGATTAACGAAATCGATTCGCTTCAGCCAAGGCCCGTCACTGTGGTGATGACCGGGCACGGCAGCGATTGGGCCGAGCGCGCCCTTGCGGAGGGTGCCGCTGATTTCCTTGCAAAGCCATTTGATTCCATTCGCTTGCGCGTGACTGTACAAAATGTCATGCGCAGGAAGGAGCTCAACGATCGCATTGAGGCCCTGTCTGATAAGCGTGATCAATTGGGTGGTCTAGTCGGCAGTTCGTCATTGATTAGAGCGGTATACGACGCGGTTGAGCGTATCGCGGCAGCCGATGGCACGGTACTGATTACCGGTGAAAGTGGCACAGGGAAAGAGTTAGCTGCGCGAGCTGTCCATGACTTGTCAGCGCGAGCCCCCGAGCCCTTTATCGTTTTCGATTGCGCGGCAATATCCGGTGATGCTATAGAGCGAGAGCTCTTTGGTGAAGATCCCAAAGACTCATCCGCCGGATGGATTCATCGAGGTCTCGTCGCAAGAGCTAATGGCGGAACACTGTTCTTGGATGAAATTGCTGAACTCGATTATGCAGCACAGTCGCTACTGTTACGGTTTTTAGAGAGTGGGGCGTTTCGACCCATTGGCTCGGATCGCGAGATGGCAGGCAATGTTAGAGTGATTGCGGCTACCAATCGTGATCCTCTAGAGGAAGTCCGCGCGGGTCGGTTGCGAGAAGACCTTTACTATCGACTCCAGGTATTCCCGGTTCGGCTACCGGCATTGCGTGAGCGTTTGGATGACGTACCGATGCTGGCAACACTCATATTAAACCGGCTTTCTCTTCAGACGGGTAAGACGTTTAACCCACTGTCTGATGAGGCTAAGCGACGCCTTTCCTCGTATGTCTGGCCTGGCAATGTGCGTCAATTGGAAAATATGCTTCGGTGGATGACCACCATGTTGGTCGGCAATGACATTGACGCTTCCATAATCGAGGAGGCGATCGCGCAATTCGATGATAGTCGTGAAACGGCTGGCGCCCCAGTGAAGCTGCGTCCAGCGGAGCCCGTCTCCGACAATACGATCAAGCCGCTCTGGTTGGTTGAAAAAGAGGCGATACAGGCTGCCATCGAGGCCAGTGAGGGAAATATCAACCGAGCTGCGAGTTTGTTAGAGGTGGCACCCTCCACAATTTATCGAAAAATGCAGGGGTGGAGTGATAGCGATTCCTGAGAAAGAGAGCACTGACTGGGGAGGTGTTTCATGTACGGAGTGATTAATAAGTCGTTAAGAGACATGGTCATGGAGGGTCATGGTGAGTCGACATGGGATCAGGTGATGGCAAAGGCCGGCGTTCCCAGTGACAGTTTCTTGTCGATGCGAAGCTACGACGATGAAATTACATACCGGCTTGCGGTGGCTGCTTCAGAGGTCCTTGGTATTGACGTTGATACGGCACTTCATGCCTTTGGTCAGCACTGGGTAAATCATACACTCGCGCGCGATTACGACGCGCTTGTGCGTTCAACAGGTAGCACCATGCTGGAGTTTCTGGGTAATTTGAACGCACTTCATGATCGAATCAGTACGACGTTCCTCGACTATCAACCGCCAGAATTTCGAGTGAGTGACTTCGAAAATAACCGAATGGATGTGGAGTACATTAGTCATCGCGAGGGGCTTAACAGTTTCGTTGCAGGCTTACTTGTAGCATTGAGTAACCGCTTCGGTGAACCTATGACAATTCAAGAAGTTGAAGATCTGTCGGTCTCTGACGGTACTCATACGCGATTTAAATTGTTGATGGAAGGTTAAGGCTGTCCAAATGGATCAATGGGCGCTGCTCAATCAGTTGTTCACGGTGGTCATTGAGCTTGACCACGAGGGCAACTCGCGGCGGGTGAGTACTCTGGTTCACGATCGTTTTTCTTTGGGCGAGGACGAAAGCTTTAATTTCTTTGACGCCCTCGAATTCAAGCGCCCAGCTCGTTTTAGAGGGGGCGTTTCAGACGCATTGGCCTCACCCGGGCGGCTCTTTCTTGGGTACTCCAATGAGTCACAGCTGGCCATTCGCGGTCAAATCATCGAATCTGATGATGACGAGATTGCTGCCTTATTCGTTGGTGTCCCATGGATGGCCTGGGCTCGGGAGCATTACGGCGAAAGCAGTGTGCAGTTTGATGACTTCCCGGCTCATGACTCGCAGATGGATCAGTTACTCTTGCTATCTTCGCAACAGCGAATGCTGGAAGACCTGCAGGATCTAAATACTGATCTTGAGAGGGCCAAAACGGTGGTTGAAGGGCAGGTGGATATTCGCCAGCGTTTTTTTAACCGTGTCAGTCATGAGGTTAGAACGCCGCTAATGGGTGTGAGCAGTGCTCTTACGCTATTGCGAGACCGCGTGTCGGATACTGACTCTGTGAATCTCATTTCCATGGGTGACGCCAGCGTTGACCGGGCTACCGAAGTAATTAACTTCGCCTTGGGAGAAGCCGCAGGTCAGGTCACCAATAACGAAGCGCTCACTGTTGCTACTGATTTGCGTCATTTACTGCGGAAAGTGGTGAAGCTATTCGAGGCTACGGCCCTACAGAAAGGTCTCAAGCTGGAAACCTCGGTCGACCCTATGCTGGCAGCGCAGTACTGGTGTCCCGATCTCATAATCAAGGAGGCACTGATCAACCTTGTCGGGAATGCCGTTAAATTCACTGCCAAGGGATGGGTGTCCGTCGATATTACTGTTGACGATACTGGGTCAGCAGATGATTTGCATGACATAATTTTTACGATTACGGATTCAGGCCCTGGAATCCCCTCACATTTGAGAGCACAGATATTCGCCCCGTTTGAGACGGGTGTGACGGAAGAGACGCAGAATCTTGGTGGGACCGGCCTCGGATTGAGCTCAACGGAAGCGGCGATTAAAGGTATCGGTGGCACCATTACTGTCGGTGATTCGCATGTGGGCGGAGCGCTGTTTTCGGTTCATGTCTCCCTGCGACCCTGCTCTGATATAAAAGAAATAGAACCCTCTGAGGCACCCGTTCCGCAGCTACGATTTAATCAGCGATTACTGCTGCTGGATGACTCGCCCACGAACCTGAGTCTGAATAGTCAGGTACTCGAAAGCGTCGGTTTTACCGTCATCCGTGCCGAATCGGGGCGCGAAGCTATTTCGATCGCGCAATCGTCAACAGAAACCTTTGATATTGCGTTATTGGATATCAATTTACCCGACATGACAGGCTATGAAGTTGCCAGGGAGCTTGCGGACGTAACTGCGTGTAAAGATACATTGTTGGTCGCCCTAAGCGCTTACTCTGAAGCCGAGGAGCAGAAGAAAGCAGCTGATGCAGGCATGGTGGCGTTTATTACGAAGCCGTTTAAGCGTGACACGATATCGCTGCTTTTGAGTGAGTTAATAGAGGGAGTATCTCCCCGAGCGCACGATGCGTCGCGGGCGCAAAAAGACAGTCAATCTGTATTTGATGAGACACCGGTTAATGAAATGATAGCCATCATGGGTGTTGAGGTCACTGGCCAGATAGCCAGTAGTCTTGAGCTCGAGGGTGCTGAAAATATTAAGGCCCTTAGAATGGCAGTGTCGGTTGATGATGCCTCGTCCGCTGAGAGGGAGGCTCATACACTGGCCAGTAGCTGTCTGTCTCTGGGTCTTGCATCAGTAGGCACCCTACTTCGACAGATCGAAACCGATATCCGTAAGGGAGACTTGCCTAGCAAGTCGACTGTGGAGCTTGCTGAGTCGCTTTTCGTCGATGGTCTCAGCCAATTGAGGTCCCACCTTTCAAGTGCAGCCGCCGGTGAAGAGCGTTAAGGCTATAGCCGCCCGAGAGCTTATTTTGTGGGCATGAGAGCGCTTGTCTGTTCCGCACTGTCAGATGACTTATCGGGCGTTGGTATTGAGCATGTGGCGTTACCAGAGCCTGGCCCGGGCGAAGTTCGTATTCGTATTCGTGCAACCAGCCTCAACTACCCTGATATTTTGTTATGCCAAGGTAAGTATCAGCTAAAACTTGAACCGCCGTTTACACCGGGGATGGACATCGCAGGTGAAATTGATGCCGTGGGCGAGGGTGTTGAGGGGTTCGCGCTTGGAGATGCTGTCGTTGGAGGAATGCGCTTTGGCGGCTTTGCCGAGTACGCTGTGGTCGCCACCGAAGGTCTCCAGAAAAAACCGAGTCATTTAAGTTTTGGTGAAGCTGCCGCGTATCAGGTGGCTTATCTCACGGCGTATGTAGCATTAGTGCGACGGGGTAATCTGCAGGCTGGAGAGACGTTGCTAGTGCATGGCGCCAGTGGCGGTGTTGGCATGGCGGCGGTTGATATTGGAAAACTGTTAGGCGCCACGGTCATTGCGACGGGTGGAAGTGATCATAAACTTGAGCGTGTTTTAGCCTACGGTGCAGACCATATCATCAATGC
>Ga0213867_1000618_pt1 | contig 15843 bp, 12 predicted proteins | sample PICome_12_FD_160120 | JGI IMG/M metagenome (GOLD analysis project Ga0213867, IMG submission 160120) | Coastal seawater microbial communities near Pivers Island, North Carolina, United States - PICO540 | ecosystem: Environmental > Aquatic > Marine > Coastal | place: USA: North Carolina... | reverse complement strand
TAATAAATCACCCGTTCGATCAAACCGAATGGATGACATGGAATTGCCTTTCACAGACCCTTGTATCGTCTGTTTTTCTACGGACTGTGAAAAGTTAGAATGCCTTTTAAACGTTGATGTAAAAAAAGAAATTTCTGGTTCACCCATGATGTGTTCGTCTTGAGCGCCAATCGCAATGAGTTGAACAATACCAGAAGACATTTTATAATAAGAAAAGGTTAAAAATATGCGCTATTTACCACTCTCCTGGAATGGTAAATTTTTTTGTTTACACACGAATCTAAAAATAAAAAAGTTATCGTCAGTACCCGATATAGTATCGCCGTCTTGATTTAATAAACGAATTGTTAATCTATCTATTTTTCGTATAGGCGTCGAATATTGTTGTACGACTGGGTAATTATCTTTAAAAATAATTTGTGATACTGCACCACCACCACTTATCAAACTCCCAAACGAATTATTTACTTTTGATAAACTCGCTTGACCCTCGTATCCATATACGTTCGATGTTCTCTGGGTGTAATTTGTATCGAGTTCGTTTATTGAAATGTAACATACATTAGAACCTGTGGTTGTGATTTGTGCAGCATTAAGTCTTACTTGAACGACATTTTCGAGTGTTTGTTGAAGATGAACCGTGAACGTATTTTTACTCGCCTGACCTATGGTATCAACCGTAATCGTATGATATTCATGTTCAAAATCAGGTAAAGTAGATTGACTAGTCACTAAAGCCATTTATATATACCGGAGATTTTACTTCATCTTATAACTCGCTTGTTCCTGGACGAGTTTTTGACCATTGCATACACCACCAACACTGTTCGAATAATAGGCGGTTTTCAAACATTCTTCCGAAGATGGAACGTCAAACAACGAACCCGTGTTTACAGTTTCGATTTCGATTTCTTTGCCCTGGTATCCACTGGTACGAAACATCGCGAGGACACACAAGAGGAGTACGACTATGAGCATAGCTCGAAGAGTATTTTTGTTAGTGGAGTTAAGTTTCATTTATATTGAAACAACATTTTTTATAAAGTGCGTTAAAGAGAATAGAATAGTTTCAATATAAAGAGTAATGGACGGAGAGATTATTCTTAATCGTAAAGATACAAATGTCATGAAACTTGATGATAATGAACAGGCTTTAATGAATGAAATAGAGATTGAAGTTCCTAGATCTCAGCCTGTGAAAAAACAAATTACGCGTATGAAGACGCAGTTTACACCGCCTCAACCACAAGTGTTTCAGGAAGACATGGATTCATTTGTCAATCCAAACAAACAAACACCCCAGTCGGCACCGACTGTTCAGGAAGAACCAGTCGACTATGGTGAATACGAAGATGATGAACCTGAGATGGAGTACGGGGGAGGAGGTGGTGGGTATGCCATGGAGGAAGAAGAAAAACCATCCCCTGGTTTTAAAACAATAGACGAAGAGAAAGCCGATTTAGTTAATAAACTCGGACGTTTGGAAAAAAAGGGGTTTACTGTAAACAAGCGTTTGAATGTTTATTCCCCTATAGATGAACTTAGAAACGAAGTTAAGCGAATTACATATAGTATAGATGTTGATAAATCGATTAAGTTTTCGAGACGTATGCTTATCGCGTGTACGACAGGTCTTGAATTTTTAAATAAGAAGTATAACCCATTTGAGATTCAACTCGACGGTTGGTCCGAAAATGTCATGGAAAACGTTGACGATTACGATGAAGTTTTCGAAGAGTTGTACGTGAAGTATCGAACGAAAATGCACGTTGCTCCAGAGATCAAATTGATTATGATGCTTGGTGGTTCAGCTATGATGTTCCATTTGACAAATAGTATGTTCAAATCCGTTATGCCGAACATGAACGATGTGATTAAACAAAACCCAGGTCTCGTCCAAAACATGATGTCCGCGGTTCAAAATACGGTTCCAAAATCTCAACAACAAACACCTGAAACCGGTGAACGACGCGAAATGCAGGGACCTGGTTTCGACATTTCGAGTCTTATGGGTAACATTATGATGCCACCAACGCCACCTATGAATACGACGAGTATTGCACCACAGGAACCACCTAGTGTAGATGATGACGATGACGACGATATTTCGGATATCGCCGAGGCACCCGATACAGGTGACGTTGAAGGAGGGGGTGAAGACGGCGACGTTCGTGAAGTGAAAGTTTCTCAGAGCAAGGGTAAACGCGGACGAAAGAAAAAGTCGGTCGAAATTAATTTGTAAAATATAGTATAAATGATAGGTTATTGTCCTTTAGACGAAGATCCTATTGAAAGACCAAGGCCTTCACAACAGGTATCAGTCCCAGTCCAGGAGAATCGTAAAAATTCTACTGGCGAGGAGGATACCGAGTGTAATTATGTCGTGTTGTTTTTCATTGCGGGTGTTATTGCCCTAGCGATCATGGACTCATTTCCACGAAAGTAAAGTAAAAAAACTTTCTACCATTCTGACCTTTTCCAAAATGGTAAAAATTAGTTATTTTCAAGTACAGAAACGCGTGCTAATAAATCGGCGACTTGTGTTTCGAGCGTTGCGACTTTTGTTTTTTCAGCCTGTAATTGTCTATCAACTTCCTGTAAAGCGGCAGTTGAAACTGCCCATATAGCATTTTTATCCAAACTATGAAAATCAGATATACGTTCACCTTTTATAAAAGCGTTCGTAACATTACTAAACTCTTCGGTATTTTCTATTGTTATAACATTACTTCCAGAAAATGAAAGTACATTACACGTTAAGGTAGTATCTTTATCCGTGATAATATTTATAATAGATGTATTTGATAAACTTAATCCTTCGACGGGTGCATCTAAATGAAGTTCGAGAACGTTGCTATTTTCAGTAACAATAACGTTAGAGTTTGTATATATGTTTGGAATATCACCTTCACCTATCGTAACCGCGTATGGTAAAACGTTTGCGACTTCTTGGGCTATAAAACCGTAAACATTACTTGTACCTCTCTCTACTTCGTTAATGTAATTATACATTTTTGGTTCGAGAAGACGGATTTTGTCGAGTGCAGAACTATCGTTTATATCAGTTATATTCTTTTTTATACGCCTATCTGAAAACGCATAAAATCCAGATGCACCTATATTATGTGATGCATGTATAGACCAACTTGGCGAACTTGATCCATACACCAACGAAGAATTAGATATAGTAAAGTATGTATAATAATCGACTTGATTACCCATATACCCACTAACAGTTAACTTACCAGTTGTAGAGCTTGTTCCTATACCCACATTACCGGTATTATAATAAATATCTGGATAATCCGTGTAAATTTTAAATTCACTTATATATACACCGATCGAAGGATATATCAGCTGACCTGTTCTGGGGTTAGTATATGAAGTAAAATATTCCATATCTTCACAAACTAACCTAAAATAGGAATAAGAAACCGTGTTAGTAAAAAATATATTTGTGTATCGACCTTCCGTATACGTTTGATTTGTAAAACTATATATTAAAGTCCATGTGGTTCCATCATTACTTCCCAAAAGTTTACCAGTTCTGGGACTTTTATCTTTATCTGTAGTGGCACTGTTGGAAAAGGGTGCAATACCTATTCCATTTATGATGAAACTCCTTGGTGTCTGTATTTGTATCCATTCTCCTGATACAGTAGAACTACCGCTGTATGTTGTCGATACACTACCAGTATAACCACTAATACCAGTAGAATTCCCTTGATATGTCGAGTTACTCCTCCAACCCTCCGCTCCTATTATACCATTAAATGCACGCCAATCTTCGTAACTCCCAGCACTCAAATTAGCACTAGACGATGATATTGTATACCCACCCGAACTTGATGAAGTCATTGGTGTAGTAGGCATTGAATCACCTATCCAAGGATTAAACGATGTTTTTCCATTTTGGTAAATATTACCGGTAAAGTTTATATCACCTACGACATCTAATTCGTAAGCGGGTAATACTGTTCCTATACCCAAATGATTATTTATAATTGTATCACCTCCAACTATCAATCTCTGTGTAGGTGGACCCCATTTATACATATCTTGAATTGTTGGCAAGTATTCATAAAAGTAAATTCCCAATCCTGTAGGATTTTTATTACCGTATGCTATCATACCAATATAACAATCTGTTATACTATCACCATTGACAGACCCTATAGTAAATTGTCTAGTCCAATTTGCAGTAGAAGGTACCACACCTGTAGTATTAGTAGTATATCCTTTTCCATTTATATATATAGCAATATTACTACCGGTATCATCATCGAAATCAATATATACATGGTACCACTTGTTCATGTCAAAATTCGCGGTTCCTGATTCTACTGTATATGTACCGAAATTCATAATAATTGTTGTACTTGATAATTCGAGTTTCATACCATTGTTTCCTGTACTACTTGGTGTACCAACAGATATTAAGGTTTTATTTGATGTAAAAGACGATTGTGGTGTTGTTAATTTAAACCAAAACGATAATGCATGACCATCAGCACCACTAGTATTATAATTATTATTTTGTGCAAATCCAGATGAAGAACTCATATAAAACGCACATTCAGTTTCACTGTACTTGAAATCTGTTACACTTGATATGGTACCATATGAATCACCCCTAAATTTACCAACCCATGGTGAACTGTTAATTGCGATTAGATTTGAATGTATCTGATTTGAATCTTCGAAATTATATAGACGAGGTGAACGTGTATCGTAAATGATTTTCCAAGAAAATTTATCCGAACCAAATACATTTTGATATTCGGGGCAACCAATGTTAAGTCTACGTCTAGTAAAACAATCACCTTCTATATCTAAAAGTGCTTTCGCGTTACACTGCATTTCCGATGTACCATGTGATGAATTAGTACTAACACTAGTTGGTATATGCATTTCGGCGTTTAATTTAATGAAACCTTGTTGATTCATGGTTATAACCGGATTGTGATCATAATCACCATCACCTCTAACATAAGAGTCTACTCTAAATTCATGTGTTTTGAAACGTATCATATCTTGAGCTTCGCGATGAGACTTCTTAGAGAATATGAGTTCAGAGTATCCTTGTTCCCATTCACTATAATTTGTATTATCGTAATGGTATATTCTATTTTCAATTTGTGTATATTCATAGGAATTGTCTCTATAGGTACCACCAAATGCGAGTTTTTTAGGGTACGAATTGTTCGTTGTACCATCGTTAGGTCCGATAACTATAGTATCAGCCGCTAAATATCCACCCGAGAGTGTATTACCGTCGATGGTTTGGGTTAGTTTAAAATAAAAAGAAGGTATAACACTACCGTCTACACCACTTGCCGAGACTATATTACCTCTTGATATACAAATAGCACCAAGTAATCCATCAATGTTTTGACCTATAGTATCGGTGATTTCACTTGTTATTTCGAAAAATGCCTGACCGTTGAAGTCATAAACCATTAAACCACCTTGTAAATTCCCACCCGGGGTAGCGTATGAAGGAGCCGCTTTCAATAGTAAACATGCTATACGGTTACCGGAGTAATCTATATCAAAATATTTACCTAATCTATCACCTGCTTGTTGTCCAATTATTCTACCAGGAGATAAGTTCATTTTTAAACCTTCTCGCTTCCAAGCTTCAATTTTACCCCAGTGTGCACCACCTTGTGAACCAGCGAACCCGTACCTTGGCGAACCACCAATAACATAACGACCATCCGTTGTAATTTTAACTTTTTCACCACACGATGAAAAATCCCACGCGTTTGCTGGCGATATACTCTGTACACTTAAATCCTGTTCAGAATTCCCTGTTATAAATTCAGTTGAAATCATAGTATTCCATGAATCCGTACTATATAACACCTGAATATGACCTAACATAGCTATATTTTGGAAATAATCATCACTTTTCCGTGATTTAGAATTATTCCATACGATACCCGTAGTTACGTGTTGTGTATTTGTTCCACTAGGTACACCAACCCAGTATGGTCCCCGGATTGCACCGACTGGTGTACCTGGTGCACCTATAGCTAAATAGTCACCATATGGTGATATATTTACACTATGACCAATTCTATGTCCAGAATCTGTTACATAATAGTAATCAGTTCCTTCGTTTACTACAGGGTATGTTGGTGACCATAGATTATTACTGTATAAAGTATACCCACCAGAATTTGAAGTACGCACCTTATATACAAGTTGATTATTAATAGATGAATAGAGATACAAAACCCATACTTCTCCATGATCATTCGGTGTACTATCTCCGGGTGCACCTATTGCTAAAAATTCTCCGTTGTTTTTTGATAGAGATACAGAATACCCAAAATTGATAGATGGTGTATGAGAACCTGAATATAACAAAGTTGCTGCATTTCGTTCTATCGTTGTTGATATGGGACTTGACCATACATTTGAAGCTTGTATGTCTGAATTATATACGTAAACTTTATTTTCTAAAGGTGAACCGACTACAACTTTATCACCATCCCATGTACAAGAAACGTCCTGTCCGAACCCAGACGGTCCAGTTGTTGAATATTCTTGTGTCCATACATTTGCTGATTCGTGATACATGTATATTTCAAAAGTATTTGTAACGTTAGATGTTGCAAATAAATACTTTTCATCGAATGATATATCCAAAGCTGTAGCCTGTATACCTGAAAGAACAGGTCTTACACGAGTACCTGAATCATACGACATTTAATATAGAAAAAGAATTAATTCAAGTTTATATTTTTCGGTGGTCTCTCTGCTACAACTGTCATATTTTTTATATTTAAAGATCTAACTGTCATTTTATCTATTTCCATAGACCCACCGACTGGTGATGTTATTACACCACCAACATACAAATCTTTTTCAATATACGTATTACCACGTCTTATGGTAAGTGTATCACTCCCCGAATCAGATATAGATACACTTGAACCTACATCGAGTGTATGTATAGGTGCTGTATTTGCAATACCAACGTTACCACTAGTATAGTATATCTCTGTACCTGTACCAGTTGTCCATACACCACCCCCACCTCCACCAGAAACTGTTGTCCACGTTGGTGCACTACCCGGTCCACTCGACGTGAGCACCTGACCAGATGTACCTACACTATTATTTACACTTAATTCACCCGTAAAGTTTATATCACCCGCAACATCTAAATGGTACGCTGGGTTTGTAATTCCTATACCGATGTTCCCAGTATTATAATATATGTCCGATCCCGATGTTGTCCAATAACTACTACTAACTGTTGTCCACGTTGGTGCACTACCCGGTCCACTCGACGTGAGCACCTGACCAGATGAACCTACACTACCATTTACACTTAATTCACCCGTAAAGTTTGACGTACCTGCGACGTGAAGTTTATAGTTTGGATTTGTTGTTCCTATACCAACGTTACCATTATTATAGTGTACATTCGTACCTGAAGTTGACCATACAGTACTACTAGTACTACTAGTACTACCACCAGAAACTGATGTCCAAGTTGGTGCACTACCCGGTCCACTCGACGTGAGCACCTGACCAGATGAACCTACACTACCATTTACACGCAATTCACCTGTATTGAGTATTGCTAATCTTTCCGAATCTGATGTACTGAAGGTAAGGTTATTATTACCTAAAGCTGATAAACCTCGTGATTTTATAAAACCGTCGGCTATTATGACTTGATCCGGTGGACCTTCGTTGTATAGATCAGTGGCCGTGTTATAATCCGGTACAACTCTCTTACCTGCGTAACTACTACCATCGGTAGCTATATAATGTTTAAAGTTACCAATTGCATAATCACTTGTACCCGGATACCCTGTTTGAAAACCTGCACCTCCAGGTATGTTACCAAAATATGCATCGTCCATAAAAGTTACGTAATAGCGAGTTATGGTACCATAAACAACAGTATCCCATAAATCAGTGACACCTACTCCTTGTGCAGTTAGAGTTTGTGATATACCATTTATCCATAGCTGTGTGGTCGCCGTACCACCATTACCCGGTGTATTATCGTATTTAACGCATATATGATACCATTTGTTCTGATCAAATGTGTAGGATGTTAAATACGTACCATAACTTGGTGCGTTTGTATATTTTATCATAAAACTCGAAGATGTAACTATATGGGAGATACTATCACCAACGCCAGCGTCTGGGTTTTTTTGACCAAATATCGTATTATTGAAAAAAGTCTGTGATTTTAGTGGCATAAACCAATATGATATTGTATTTATACCTTGGTTAACAACTCCTAGTTGATCACCGGTTATAGGGCAATATACTGACATAAGTCTACCGTTTGCATAATCAATATGACTTGAATTAAAAACTAAAGCTTTATAGGTATCATTATACGCCGACCCTCCTGAACGTAATGTTAATTTTAATTGGTATCTATGCTTTGTCGCCATGTAAGTTTTATTATAAAATTGCCACCACGGATTTCTTTCGTGTGCTTCATTTTTACAATAAGTAGTACCAGTTTCCTCGAAAAAACATTGTTTAGACATGGTATTGTAATGTGTAGATAAACCATCAACTATTACATTAGACGATTCATAACTGTTTATAAAAAGTTTTCCGCCTTGTATATCTTGTGACCCTGCAACTACAAGTCTATGATTGATAAGAGGATCTGCGTGTGTATTTGGGTTTTCGTGAGTTTTATCCAATCTTTTATCGGGGTAGAATGTAGTTATATCTAATCCAGCATTTTCTTTGATATCAGTATCATCAAATTCGGGTACGCCTATACCAACGTTACCTAAACCTGTTAATGTTAATCTATTATAAATTCCACTTGCTTCTTTTAATGTTTTAGAAAAATCCTGACCTGCAGGGGACCATACCTGTCTACGTGCGTCCACTCCTGTGGGATTATTTTCAAATACCATACCCTCTAAACATATTGTTGGTGCTTTTATCCGTATTCTATCTGGACCATGTGTATTAGATCCTCTTACATGCCCCGATTTGTATATTAATAATTCAGTTTTATGAATGTCACCCGTATATCGTGATGTGTTTTGTATGGATGATTCGAATAAACCATTTTCCGTGACTGGATCATTAAAAATGAGTTTTCCGGGGGTAGTATTCGCATCTAGATAAGATGTGTCACCACCCAATGTTAAACTTGTACAGTCTAGATCACCACCTAAACTTGTTTTTCCTAACATTTTTATCGTTGGTGGGAACCGTTTAAATGTAAATACAGTTGAACCAGTTGACCAACTACGATCTGAACCTGTTTGTCTATTTGCGTTTGCGTATAACGTTCCAAAATAATATAAAGCCGAAAAGATTACAAATTCACCATTTTTTGATATTGATGTAGGTAAACCACCAAATTCTTTACTTTCTGAATCTTCATGGAAATTAACCCAGTTTTTACCGTTCCAATCCATTAAATTATATGAACTTGGACCCGCACCATTCCCATTATTACCAGGACTTCCTTGGGATACGATTTGCCAAGCAACTGTAGTCGGGTCATCATAATCCCAATATACGGTATCTTCCACAAACCCATTACCAATTACAACACGCGTACCATCGTAATTCATGTGTAAAGTAGCTCCGAACCCTATTGATGTATTTACTATTGGTTTTTCGGTCATAAAAACATATTGTAGAGCTGATGAAGTCGACGTTTGTTCCCATTTTGCACTAAAAAAACATTGTCTACCCGGAGCTGAAGCAGCTATTATACTACCGTCTTTGTTTATAGCAACACTGTGTCCAAATGCAGGTCGTGTGCGTATTTTTGTTCCTCCATTTTCTACAGATGTATTGGTAACTCTCTTAATATTTGAAAATTCGGAGGATTGTGTTTCGACATAGTCGGGGAATGGTATATTTTGAGTTCCCCATGGCATGGCACGTGTGTTCCACGTCGTATATCCTCCTTGCCATGTTGCAGGTTCTTCGTATACATGTACCATACCCACATCATACATGGCAGTACTAGATGTTTGTACTGATGGATTAAACGCTCCAGGTGAACCAATTATAGCAACTTTACCATCTCCAGATAATTTACACGAATACCCAAATGCATTTGTACCACCTAACATAGTAAGAAGGGTTATTGCTGAGTCTTTGGGCCAGCTTACAATTTCAACTTTGGGGTATTGACCCGGATTTCCAATAATAAATCTAGTATCATCATCATCAGCTATATCTACAGATGCACCAAAAAGATCCGAAAATTGAGGCGAAATATAACTTGGTGATCCAAAATTATTTTTACGTTGTGTCCAATTTTGTCTATTTTTATCGGTTGTATCAAAGACATAAGCCCTGTTATTTCCTCGTGAACCTATTATCAAAGTATCACCTGCTGCATCTATAGCAATTGTAGATCCAAAATATGTTTCAATAGTAGGGTTTCCTTCGGGATCATCTATTATTGATCGAAATGAAGTACTTGTTGCATTGGATGTATATACAAATACTTTTCTGTTAGCACCGATTGCAAATACAGTACCTGTATTATTTATAGCTGAACACCAACCAAAAGTGCCGTCGGTAATCATAGGTGCACCGGCCATACTCAAGTTATCATATTCTGAAGGGTAAAGTTGAGGTACAAGTTCTCCAGACATTCTAATATATCAGTATATATTTAATTAATCTGGATTATCGTAAGCACTTTGTGTTTTACTACCTATACCAAAATTTATAATCGTATTATTTCTTTCTCCTTGGATAGATATACCCGAAATATTACCCCCGTATCCTATGAATCCGTTTTCTGATGAAGTATAAATATCACCCGCGACTGATAATTTATGATTAGGGTTTGTATTAGATATACCAACGTTACCCGTTGTATAATATATATTTAAACCTGACTGTGTCCAATAACTACTACCACCACCTCCACCAGAAACTGTTGTCCACGTTGGTGCACTACCTGGTCCAGTCGATGTAAGTACTTGACCAGATAAACCTACACTACCATTTGCATATATTGCGTTTGTAAAGTTTGACGTACCTGCGACGTGAAGTTTATAGTTTGGATTTGTTGTTCCTATACCAACGTTACCATTAGTATAGTATATAGATGAACCTGACTGTGTCCAGTATCCCCCACCACTTCCACCTGAAGCTACTGCCCAAGATGGTAATCCCGAACTCATCGTAAGTACTTCGCCGTTGTTTCCAGCGGATAATACAGAAAGAGTTGTGGGTCCAACTGCATAGAGTAAATCACCTACCGTATAACTTGTTATATTTGTACCACCTCTGTTAACTGGCTGAATTTCGTTTTCTAGTGTATTTATACGAGCAACGTTACTATTTAAATTTGAAGTTGTTGCGACGACATTGAAGTCTGCTGTCCATGTTACTGCAGAAGACCCGTTGTAATTTCCACCACTTAAACCGGAACCTGTGGTAATACTATACGGACTTGCTGAACCAACTAGAGACACGTCTGCCCATGTAGGTATACCGTTATCATTTTTGAGAAAGTAACCTTGTGTACTTGAACTTGCCGCTAAATTTGTAAAACTTGATGTTCCATTTGCATATATTAAATCACCACTAACAAAACTTGTTAAACCCGTTCCACCCCTGTTTACAGGTTGAATTTCAGTTTCTAATGTACTTATTCTCGATGAATTATCGGTTAAATTCGTTTCCAAATTACCTATTCGAATAACATTATCTGCTAAATCCGCACTTAAAGCAACACCAGTGAGTGTTGTACCGTCCCCGTAAAAAACAGATGCGGTTACATTACCCGTAACTAGAACGTTACCGCTTGCAGTTAAAGAAGTTACACTATTTTGAAATTCTACAGTATCGGTTGTTACGTTACCTTTGTTTGTAGTTTGTTGTAAAGTAAATGCGGCACCACTTACACCGGGAACGTTCGTGAGTTTACTCCCGTCACCTATAAAGTATCCAGTGGTTGTTATTATATCACCCGTTGTCGTGTTCCCATTATCGGTAACATCCTGGAGTGTAGATGCTGTGACTCCTTTATACTTTTGTATATTACGACCCGTATCACAACACGGCATTCTTACAAATATAGATGATTATTTTTAGGGTAAAATGAGGCATTTCCCTGTATTGAATACGTTGGGTTCATCATCCTTTTTCATATTTGGAATTTTAAAACCACCTTGCCTGTACACTTTGAGACGTTTATTATACATGGCATGACAAATAGACCATTGATCGAAAATATCGTAAATGTGAGGGTTGTTCTTTTTACCATGCGTTTCACGCATAATTCGACCTATAGATTGAACGATATCAGACTTGGGGGTTGCAAGTATAACCGTATCGAGTGAAGGTATATCAAGACCTTCATGTGCCTGACTAAACGTCGCAAATATGATTTGTTTTTTACTTGATTCGGTTAATTCAGCTTCTTTCATACCACCCATGTATAAACCAGACGTTTTCTTGAAACTTTGGTGGAGTACTTCACAGTGGTGGCGACGATCGCTTAAGACGAGAACTTGGCGTGTTCCCTTAACAATATTTTTTATAAGGTTTAATATGACGATATTTCTTGCACGATCTTCGGTAAGTTCTGTAATCATAGTTACTAAGGATAGTTTTCCGAACCGCGTACACGGTGGTGGTTCTTGAAACCGTGGACACGTATACTCTATGGGAAAAACCTCGACCTGTTGTTGATTTTCGCGTTCGACGGCGAAGAATGTCGGTCCCATGAACCAATGTAAAACTTTCGTGAGACCATCTTTACGCGTGGGCGTTGCTGAAAGACCAAAAATATGTTTGGGACACATTTTGAATAGGGATTGGGAAAATACTTTTGCGCATATATGGTGTGCTTCATCAACAATTAAAGTCCCTATCGTGTCAAAATCGTTAAACGAGTACTCTTTTAAAGAAAGTGATTGGAGCATGGCAATGACAAAATCACAGTCCGTTTCTTTTTTGTCCTGTTGGACTATACCTATGGACGCACCGGGACAAAACTGTTGGATACGTTCACGCCACTGGTTCGCCAAGAACTCTTTATGAACAACAATCATGGTTCGGTACCCAAGTTTACACGCTATGGCCAAGGATACGGTGGTTTTACCAAACCCGCACGGAAGTGAAAGAACACCGTGTCCGGCTTTGAGTGCAGCTGCCAAAGCATCGTTTTGATGTGTTTCATCGCGTAATTTTCCATTAAACTTGGTTGATATTTTAAATGGTTCGGGACGGCGATCTTCTTTTGGTGGTCCTAATTTATCTTCGCCGTAAAATCGGGGTACACATATACCCGTTTTCGTTTTTCTGAATACCTTAAAGGGAGGCGGAGGAAATCCAAATTCCGTGTTTACGACGGCGCGAACCGTAAGTTCGTTTTTGATTTCTTGTGTCTCACCTGTGAGGTATCCTGAACGCGTGAGTGACATTAATAAATAAACATTTTTAAACTTTATATACTTTAAAATGTATTAAAGAATATTATTTATACATTGTTATAAACAATGGTTCTTATGAAATTAGAAGAAAATATTACAAAGATGACAGAACAAGTCGAAAAAATGCGTGCAGAAGTTTTCAGACTTGAAGGGAGTATTAGAATGTTAATGGCATTAAAAGAAGGTGGATTAAAAGAGATTGATTTACCAGATGTTAAAGATGAAGAAAAAATAACGGAAGTAAAGTAATTTAGATATTTTTAATATACTTCAAAACCCACGAGTATCCACTGTGTTCGTGAGCGTTCCAAACACCATTAAATTGGAGTTCGGTTTGAACTAGGTCACCTTTTACAAGTGATTGAACAGGTTTATCACCGTCTACGTTACACATGACACGACGGTACCTGAACGGAACTTTTACTTTTAAAACGTTACCTTCGAGTGGATCATCGAGTGTATCTGGAAAAAGTATAACATCGGATTTATTCGCGTGTAAACCAAGTATGTAATCGCGAACTTTATTGGGAATAGTCAATTTTATATACTTTTTTTCATTGTATTCATACATGGGTTCATAAACCGTAGCTTCAACCGAGTACGTCATAATAATCTATATAAAACTGTATTTTTTAAATAACATCTCAATCTTTTCTTGTATACATAATTATTAATAATAAAATTACGGTAATTAGTATTACATGTGATATTAATATTGGGTATAAAGGTGGTCTCGTTTTAAATTCTTTATGACAAAATGTTCGACCAACTTCAATGGCGGCTTCGATACTCGAGTATGGTGTTTTTCTTTCGGACATCATACCACATAAAGCAACTTTAGAACATTTACCGTAAAATGGAACTTGACCATGTAAACTTAAAACACCGGATGATTGTTCAAATACCCATTTTCCATCTACCCAATTCACACCCCATCCTATACGAACATCTTTCGGTTTAGGTAATTGTAACTGTTCAATAACTTTACGTTTAAGTGTTTCGGGGTCGCATGATAAAACTTCATCAGTTAAATTGCATATGACACATGATACAGTTTTATTATCACTCAAAACAGCGGGTTGTATATTAAATTCAGTTTCCATGGCATATTCTACATCGGTTTTTCGTAAATATATTGGTATATCGTAATCAAGTAATATATTTATACAACCATATGTACTGTTACCAATTTTTTTATATGCTTCTTTACCCCAATTTTCACCTATAAGTTTAAGAGCTTTACTATTGTCTACACATAAAATGAGAAGACCATCGTTTATTACAGATTTATTTGTAAAAAAAGCTTTATATGTATCACCTTTATACTTTACTTTTTCAAGTTCCGTGTTAAACATAAACTTTGCACCTTTTTCTAAAAGTGCACTTTGCATTTTTTCCGACATTTCTCTTCCTGAAACTTTCTGTGTATATTGTCTTGAAAGACCTACGTTATCAAAACTTTTTACAAATTCAAATGCAGACATCGTTTCCCAATCTACCCCATCCATTATTAAAGGTAAAACCTGAAGTATCTTTTCACCGCGTTCCGATAAATTACCTACCGTGTTTTTGAGTGGTATTTTTCTATATTTATCTGGCTGTGATAAAACCCGTGTAGCGAGTGAAGCTAATGCTGTATAGTCTTTTAAGTTGAAATATTTTAAAACTGTAGTGTATACACGAGTATCTGCGGGTTGAAACATATCATCCCAGGATATACCCATTTCTTCAAATAAACTATTTGTGTTTACAAATGCATTATTAAATACAATACGATGTGCGTGTAAATCTCTTTTAGGACCTTTTGGTTCCCACCATGAACCACCTGTAGATTCTTTGCGATCGTATATAATGACTTCGTGATCAGTTGACCTGAGAAGTTCCCATGCGATTGACATACCCGTTGGTCCGGCGCCTATTATATGAACACGCATTTATAATAACACACGAAAAAATTATTTTATTTAAAATATAAAATATCTTGAGTAAGATAATAAAATATTAAAAGTAAGAACGTAAATAATGTTTGTGTGTCGAAATATTGTGTACCCATAAATAATATAAATAGGTTCAAAAGTATATGCATCGGAAACGGTTTTTCAGGGCCGTACTTTGTATAAAATCCATACGTCGCACTTCCAGAAAGAAGAAGTGCGTTTATGGCAGTTGAATACGAAGGAGTATATAAGAACCAAGCCGTATATAAAATTGCTGTATACGATATAAATATAGATCGTCTAAAAAACTCTTTTGGTGAATCAACTATACGTAACGGTTTCTTTTCCATGAGTCTCGATTCCCAATGCGGACCAAGTACCAGGTACGAAAAATATAAAGTTAAAAACACACGCCACATTTATTATATGTACAGATAATAAGATGGTGTTGGTGGCATGTCTTGCTAAAAATACACCCA
>Ga0213867_1000617_pt1 | contig 15878 bp, 30 predicted proteins | sample PICome_12_FD_160120 | JGI IMG/M metagenome (GOLD analysis project Ga0213867, IMG submission 160120) | Coastal seawater microbial communities near Pivers Island, North Carolina, United States - PICO540 | ecosystem: Environmental > Aquatic > Marine > Coastal | place: USA: North Carolina... | reverse complement strand
AGTCCATTGACATCCGATTCACTCCGATCCGTGTGACCTGCATGAATACGTTGTCGCTTGCTCTGAAGGGTTCTGCGAACAACGGTATCAAGGTGAATCACCGACGTGCGTTTGACCCACAGATGGTCAAGCAACACTTGGGTCTTGCTCACGAGAAGTTTGACCAGTACAAAGAGATGGCACAGTTCCTGTCGTCCAAGCAGTTCAGTGCGGAGTCACTGATCAACTACTACAACACTCTGTTCCCATCACAGGCACCTGCCGATGAAGTACGTGAGTACAAGGATCTCGCGCCTAATGCGAAGAAGGCGTTTGAGTTGTTGGAGACTCAGCCAGGCGCAGAGTTCGGTCGTGGTTCATGGTGGCAGGCATTCAACTCTGTGACCTACTTGACTGACCACGTCGCGGGTCGTACTGCTGACGGTCGAATGACTTCTGCGTGGTACGGTGCTAACGGTGTCAAGAAGAAGAAGGCTGCGGAACTCGCAGTCGAGATGGCGGTGGCAGCATGAGTTATAACAAACTGGTAGAGACTACCGAATGGGATGGACGTGCAAGCAATTACATCTACTACACGTCCGAACGCAACACGCACCTTCACGGTTATCAGACCGAAGAGGGTGCGCCCTTCATCCCATTTGTGACGCGTCTGTTTAGTACGAAGGGACGCACATTTGTCAAAACAAAAGTGGACAAACTACCCGACTAGAGACCTCTCCGTCTATAAATAATTGTAGACGGAGGAGAGTCTAATGCGCACTTTATATACCGCAGGCGTAACTGCCTTGCTGTGCTCCTTAGTTTGGATTGTTAGCACAGCAAAGTTACATGATGAATATATAAAGGTGATAGATCAGAAAGACGGTCGAATCGCTCAACTAGAGAGAAAGACTGGACAAGATCGCAATACTATTATTAGGTATGATATCGGACTAAGGCAATTCTTGTTTGCATGTACCACGAAACAAGAAATACTCATAGAGAGGAAGCGATACGTCTGTTATCAAATTGAGAAGGCATAACATGATTACGAATTATCGTAGAGAAGTTTTCGAAATTTTCGAAGAATTCAAAAAGGCAGACGGTCGCAATGAACGACTCGATGTCCTAAAAAAGTACTCAGACAACTGGGCGTTCCGCGACATACTGCGCGGTTCGTTTGACGAATCTTTGGTGTTCACTATCCCCGAAGGACGCCCACCTTTCACTCCGAACCAACCCCAATCGGTTCCCTCATCCCTCAATAAACTCCACAAAGACTTTGGATGGTTCGTCCAAGGTGGTGCGGGCGATCGCCTGCCTGATTTCAAGAGGGAGAACAAGTTCATTGGCCTACTCGAATCCATCCATCCGGAGGACGCAGAGTTGGTCTTGAAGATGGTCGCCAAAAAGGCACCATGTCGTTATATAACTAAAAAACTAGTACAGGAGGCATTTCCAGACTTGATCGTCGAGTGATATCACTCAAAGAATTCGACACATACACTAACTTTAAGGAGAAACACCATGTCGAGACAAAGGCTGAACCAACGCAATCGAGGAAAGTATACGAGTAATCGAACGAGGGAGAATAATTATTCGAACTCTAACCGTTCCGTTTTACAGCAATTTCGATAGGAGGTGACTATCTCTTCAGGTGCGAACGTGAGACTCCTGTCGTAGTGACTTGATCAAATCTTGATAATGGAAATATAATGCCACAGTATGAGTTTAAAAATAAGGATACCGGAGAAGTCATTGACGTGATTCTCCGGTTATCCGATTATGATCAGTGGAAGGCTGATCATCCGGAATACGAACGATATCACAGTTCGTCGTCCGCCCCTAAATTGGTGTCAGGAACAAGAGACGCGCACTCGATTGCGGGTCGAGATTGGTCCGACAAACTAAAAGAAATAAAAGCAACGTCCGGTAAGGACAACACCATTAACGTATAGGGAAGAACATGAGTTTTTCAAATTGGTTTAAGTATGGGAAAGTGAACAAAGTCGACAACGACCCAGACCCCGAAGACATTTCGGTCAACAACGCGTATAAAACACGTTGGATTTGGTATCACACTATCCTAGCACTAGAACTGTTGATGACCAACGTTCTTCTCGCAGGAATACTGACCGCGTTGGTGGTCAAACTATAGGAGAGACCATGCGTTCGCTGTGGGCGAAGTTTGTAGATAAGATAATGCCCATCGGTGAATCAGACGCAGTCGTTTTTGAAATGGACAGACAGGCAGTATTTGAACAATTACAGATTGACGAAGGAGTAGTGTATGAGGTTTACAACGACCATCTCGGCTATCCCACGTTCGGTGTTGGACATCTCATCACAAAGAGTGACCCCGAGTATGGAAGCCCAGTCGGAACGCCGGTTTCCGCAGAAAGGGTTGCACAGGCATTCGAAACAGATCTCGACGTGTCCCTCAGAGAGTGTGGTGTGTTATACGGACACATGTGGTCTTGTTTTCCAGGCGAGGTCAAAGAGATCTTGGTCAACATGATGTTTAATCTTGGTAGACCAAGACTAAGTAAGTTCAAGAAAATGAATGGTCACCTAGAACGTGGTGACTACAAGAATGCGGCAGTTGAAGGTCGCGATTCGAGATGGTACCGTCAAGTAGGCAACCGTGCCGAACGACTTATGACAAGGTTAGAGAATGTCTAAAAATGTAATCTTTCAGTATATGATCACGTCTAAGGAAGTCGACAAGCGTGGTGGTATCAAAGGGTGGGACGGTTCTCGTTCCTCTCTCTACGAAGAGGTCGCCAAGATCTCGCGCGAGTCGTTTGAGAAGTATGCAGAACGAATTGACGCATCACACATTTATTCCAACAAACGCGTAGCGACCGAAGGTCACGGATGTTCGACATCCCTACTGCACGAGTGCGCACGTGTCTGGTTGGATCCTATTTTTGACGAATATGATAACCTGTTGTTTGCAGACACAGACATCGTCGTCAACACTGACGAAAATATCTTTGATCTCATGGAGTCCGGTGCGGATGTCTATGGTGTCCTAGAGTCAGATTTCGTCACTGCCTCCGGTGGTGGTTACAACTCATGGGACGGGCCCGGAGATACCTACGACAACTTCTGTCGTAAGTTCTCCCTACACGACTGCCCAATCGTCCCAGTGATGCCACCCAATCGCCCTTCTAAGATAACCATCATGAATACGGGTGTGGTCCTATGGACAAAAGAAGCGCGTCTACGTGCACGTGAACTGTTCCTTCCTTGGGAAGAGTGGTGTTACACAGGCGACTTCCATATGTCGATTATGAACGACCAACCCTACATCTCCGCGCAGTTGATGAAACACGATTTCGATATCGAGACCATCGACCAGACGTGGAACGACTCCCCTCATTATGCATCGGAAGAAGAGTTCTTCCAAAAGGCACGATTCTGTCACTACACTGGTGGCGAATGGAAAGTGGACATGGTGCGTCACTGGAACGATCGCAGATACAGAACGCAACGCGAAGGTGACTCAGTAAAGTTTAGCAGATCATTATTCCCATAGGAGTTTTTTGTGAATAATACCAACATATTTTTAAAATGAGTGTTGACAATCCATCCACTCTCATGTATAGTATAGACTTGGAAGTGAGAGAACGGAGACCAGAAATGGAAACACTTTATCGAGTAGAAAACGCCGAACTGGGTATTGCGTCCGAGATACGCAAAACTCTTGACGGATCTAAGCGAACATATGTCTTGTACATGATCGACACCGACGCTGACGCTGTTGTAATGACGCAGTTAGGTGACAACTATGATCGATTCATAGACAAGGCAGATGAGTTCGCGCATGTGAATGCATGGGCGAGCTAGATGTACGAAGCGGTAAACCATAAACATGGTCGTCGTGCGGTAGTCGATGAGGCACCGACCGACAAATATGAATATCGTCTAGTGATGTATCAAGACGGTCTATCAGTAGCTGTGAAGTTCGGTGAGAACCGCCACGATTTAGAGTGGTACGCCGATAAATTTATACGAGAGGGCAAGGTGGTATGACCAAAGAAATCCAAGTTAAAATCGACGACATCGTCACTCACTATATCTACCAGTGCGAGTATGCACCCGACTGGGCAAACATGCAGGTTGCCTTATACGATGAGGGTTTGACATACCGTGAGGTATATGATATTATGCAAAATGTTCGAGAGGAGGGATGCGCCCCGTGAGGGATAAAGTAATACTCGTTGATTGTGATGGTGTTCTGCTGGACTGGATGTACTCATTTCAACAGTGGATGAAACGCCACAATTATATGATCAAAAATCCAGACGTGTATGACGTAGGTGTCATGTATGGTCTGGAACGCAACGAGAAGCGACGACTCTGTCGCATGTTTAACGAGAGTGCTACGATCCGAAAGGTTCCACCACTCCGTGACGCAATCAAGTACGTTCGTAAGTTGCACGAAGAACACGGTTACGTGTTTCACGCAATCACCTCTTTGAGTAACGACGAATACGCGCAACACCTGCGCACCAAGAATCTCCAAGAACTCTTTGGCCCAACCGTCTTCGAGAAGTACGTTTATCTCGACACGGGAGCGGACAAAGACGAAGAGTTGGAGTTCTACCGCGACACAGGATGCCTGTGGGTAGAAGACAAGGTAGAGAATGCCATCGCTGGTGCGAAGGTAGGTCTTGAGTCTGTAGTGATGCAACATGGTTACAACCAAGACTGTGACTTCCCGTTGATGCGTAACTGGAAGGATATATATGACTACGTCTTAGGACAGTAAGTTCCCGCTCAAGGTAGCATGTCGGGGGGTCTTTTGACCCCCCTTTTTTTATATAAATAACTAGGTCATTAACTACGAGATACACTCATGAGATTTGTCGGTTACAGTGAATATTATCATGATGCTGGATTCGCGATCATCAACGAAGATGGTACCGTCGAGTTCGCAACACACGGAGAACGTTACTCTAAAAAGAAAAACGACCCCCACCTACCAGAAGTGATCTGGGACATGGTCAAGGACAACGACCACCTATCATTCTACGAGGACCAAACCCTCAAGTTTGATATGCGTGGTGGCATCGGTGTCGAGGGAGACACTTCACATCTCAAGAATCGCCCAGATACTGCGGAAGAGACCTTCAATCGTCTCATCATTCCTAACGCGCAGACATTCGATGTCAACCACTTGCACCACGAGTCGCACTGTGCGGCCGCATTCTACACGCGTCCGTGGGACTCCAACGAAGATACCGTCTTGGTATCGATCGATGGTGTTGGTGAGTTACAGACAGCGACAATCATGGATCACAAATTCAATCTGATCAAAGAATGGCACTATCCGAAGTCTGTCGGTCTGGTCTACACGGTCGCGACTAAGTTACTAGGTCTGCGCCCACTCGAAGACGAATACGTCGTCATGGGACTGTCCGCATATCACGAGACGGACGAAACGTCCAACGAACTGACGCAGTGGTTGATCAACTGGTACGACAACCTAGAGGACATCGCACCAGAGATCGCGGAAGGTATCGCAGTCGGTATCGAGACATCGCCCCGTGAGATTGCTCGTAAGAAATGGAGGAGAGAATTCAAGACAAGAATCGATGCGTTAGAGGACAAGGTCGTCGCACGTGCGGTTCAGGACTTCGCGGACTATGCAATTATGGGTATAATGCGCGAGGCGTCTAAATACGGTAAGAAGTTGTGTTACTCTGGGGGGTGCGCACAGAACGTCGTAATCAACTCTCGTTTGTTTGAGTTATTCGACGAAGTGCACATTGCAGTATCACCAACGGACGCTGGTTCAGGTCTAGGTACTGCCGCACGTTCATGGGCAAAAGCAACAGGTAAGGATAAACTTATTTGGAGTCCATATGCGGGATATGATATTACCAATCCTATTGATCCCAGTGCTGTCGTTGACCATCTGCTTGAACATCGGTATTGTGGTATTGCTAATGGAAGGGCTGAGTTTGGGCCTCGCGCTCTTGGCAACCGATCTCTTATCGCTGATGTAAGATTCGACGTACAGGACACGGTCAATACGATCAAACGTCGTCAGAAGTACCGTCCATTCGCTCCTGCAATCCTAGAGGAATACGCAGAAGAATATTTCGACGGTCCAATGAACGAACACATGCAGTTCACTTCGTGGGCGAAGCATGACTATGCGCCTGTTACACACGTGGATGGTTCTGCGCGTGTACAGATTGTGCGCAAAGATTGCGAATCGGTGTTCCGTAAGGTCATCGAGGAGTACTACGATAGAACGGGAGTACCAATGCTCCTGAACACCTCTCTCAACATTCGAGGTCGTCCTATGGTTAATGACGAACTGGACGCCGAGATGTGGGAACAGAAGTATGAGGTGAAGGTGTTCTAGGCACCCGACCCCAACTTCGCTCGGGGTGCCTTCGGGCACCCCATTTTAATAACAATAAAGGTTAGGTATGGGACATCTAAAAGACATAGGTCTTAACTACTTCGAACACCTACACAGGGCATGGACGATCGCTTTCGTGTCTTTTGTGCACGGTCTATTCCCGTTTGTTTGGGAAGACAAGGCCAAGGAACTGATCAACGGCGACCCGAAAGACTTTAAGGCGAAGTGATGGAAGAAGAATTTATCTGTCCAGACGATCTGGTCTGCATTGACATAGAAACGTGGGAAATGATCGCAGAGGAATATGACCTTGCGATGGATATGACAGATGTTTCGAAAACAAGTGATGTACAGGCAATCGTGGACTTGTCATGGGAACTGTTGTTCCTTACTCCGTGGGAGTTGATCTACATAGGTCTGCCTATGAGTGTCCTCGCATTCTACGGATTGTCCATATACGCAGCCTACAGATGGATACAAAAGAGGTTTAGTTAAATGACAGAAGAAACGGTAGTAACACCAACACCAATCAAGAAGAAACTAGAGTTAGAGGTCGAGTTCGATACCACTCAGAAGGAAGTAGTCCCAAGTCGCTTCGATGCGTTACTTGAGTTCGCGGACGTAATTGACGCATACCGACTCTTCCCTCGTGCATTCATCGGCACATATCTGTATCTTCTTATCCAAACGACACAGTGGTTTATGACAATTCCAGAACCTAACGCATCACAAGCGGGACTGATCTCCGTAGTAGTTGGAGCAGGCGCAGCTTGGTTTGGTCTATATACCTCTACAGGATCAGCACGTAAAGTGAAGAGTATTAAGACGAACTAATGGCATCGGAACTTGTGACTTGGAGGGGGACGCCCGGAGTAGGTGATTTCATGTGGGCGTTGAACTCGTGTCACAAGTATGCCGCTGACCAAAACGTTTCTAAAATAAACCTAGAGTTTCACTGGGAACACGGTGAGGACTACCTACACCATTTCGAAGATCCAGAGACCATCGTCGAACGTTGCAACTACATCCACAACTTCTATCATGACAAGGACCGTGTAGAGATCCACCACATCTTCAACGCAGACGGTCGATACAAACACTGGAAGTTTGCGGACGACATCGTCACCGATCCCAACGGAGAGAAACGCATCGCTGCAAAAAGTCACGGTATGGAAAAGGCGCGATTCTGGTTTGAGAGCGGTTACTACAACGACGCGACCGGATCTACTGCCCCCGACAACGACTGGATTTTTCGTAAGGACGCGTTTAGAGAGATTGTTCAGAACCGTATAGTCATATGGAGGCCAACGTGGAATGCAGAGAAACCCCGCACGTGGAAACGTCAGTTTACTAACGAGGACTGGGAACGTCTGATCATGGACCTCAAGATGATGGGGTTCAACATCTATGAGTTAGGATACCGCACACCCGTGCGCGAGGCGATGGACTTAATTTCAACGTCGCGTATGGTGATCTGTTACGATGGTATATGGCACTATATCGCAAAGAACTTCGCACGGCCGATGGCGGTTGTGTCCGGTGAAGGTGTGACTAAATACCATACACCGAATGCGTTACGGATGAATCCAACCGTGTCGTATGATGAAAAGAACCCTTGGTGGTGGTTGTCCAATATGGGAGATCTGTTAGGACACACTAAGGATAAAGCAGTTCAATATGAAGACAGAATGAGACAATACTATGGAAATGACTAGAGAAACCTTTACGATCGACCGTGCGGTTATTGAGGTTGCTGGAGGATGTAACTATTCTTGCAGCATGTGTCCGCAAGACCTACGTGAGGGTGGTCGTCACAAAGGATTTCGTCGCATCATGAAACTCGATGAGTTCGAGGGATACGTTGCAGACTGTGCGAAGCACGGGCTCCGTGTTGTGAACCTTGACGGTTCTGGTGAGGCGACGATGGCAAAGAATCTACCTGAGTACATCAAGGTAGTGAAGAAGTATGGGGCGAAGTGCTTCATCTTCTCTAACGGATTCAAGATGGAAGGTCAGTACATGCGAGATTGTGTCGACGCGGGATTGGACTTCTACCGATTTTCATTCATTGGGTCAGACGAACAAGACTACACCAAATGGATGTACAACGCTGTAGGTGGGCACTACGCGCAAATCAAGCGCAACATTCAGGAAATGGTTTCCTATGTTAATGAGACAGGCGCGGACTGCGTAGTGTCTACCTATCACCTTATCACCGACAACGACAACATCGATAACGAACTCGATAAATACAAGTCACTGGTAGATGAGTTGGGTGTCAAGACAGAGATCTGGAAGATGCACAACTGGTCAGGGGCATATGAGATCGGTGATAACGCAAGAATAGGTAAGGTGAAGAGTTGTGGACGACCATTTAGTCCAGATGTTGTTATACGTGCTGGGGGTCTTGACGGTAAACACGGTGCTGTACACCCTTGTTGTCAGGTACTGGGACGTGATGAGGAAGCGGTCCTTGGACACTGTCAAGACGACACTATTGAAGACATCTTCTTCGGTGAGGAGTACGAGAAACTCCGTCAACAACACCGAACAGGTGAATACCCAGGCTTCTGCAAAGACTGCGACTTCCTAGTCGACGACCCAGAGGTTCTGGTATACACCAACCACGAACGTGACCTCATGAAGATGCACGGGACAAACTTTACCCTCAACGACTACAGGGACAACACTTGAGGATACTGTTATTCGCATTGACGGATACCTATGATACTGTTGTACCCGCGTTAGAGGAGAAAGGACACACCGTCAAGTTGATCAACCAATACAGTTGTATGGGCATCAACATCTATTACGGTTGTCCAAAGGCGGTTGCGTGGTCGATCGAAGAGATACGTAAGTTTTCACCCGATGTCGTGGTGAACAACATGCCACCTCTTATGTTGCCCCTGTCCGACGACTACACTTATTTTGGAAACACGCGTGAGAGCGCCAGACTAGAACTGTGTAAGTGGGAGACGCGACAGAAGGCTTGGGAGTTCGGATTCGAACTACCCGAAGTGGTCGCTGAGTGCAACCTACACGAGATGCCTAGGTTCCCATACACGACGTTCCTCAAGTCGAAAGGAAATGACACTTGGTGTCAGGCGTGGAAAGTAACGCCAGAGACAGACATTGAAAAACAGAACAAGGTCTTCTCGACGGAACCTAACTGTCCCGCCTACGTGGAAAAGGCAATCGAGTTCGAGGTAGAAGGATACTGTCAGTTCATGATCTCCGATGATGGGTACTCCATCAGCGACATGAAGGCGACCCACGGAGACGTTTCCGCATACAAGGAACTGGACGGTTCCACAGATTGGAGAGAGGTCACGTATTTGACTGACCTCACTCAAGAACAGTACGACGCATTCAGACCACTGTGTGATGCATGGCTAGAATACGTCGCAACCCTTGGTGGTAACTATGAGGGAAATATCGGAGTTGGTATCACCAAGAATCTGGAGGTCTATTGGTTTGAACAGAACTCCAGATTGAGTATGTACACACAGTTCCAAGGAGACGCGGACTGTTGGTTAAAATCTTTCACCACTCGCACCGACGACAAGTTTTGGGACTTGGGTGCTCTAAACAACTACAAGGAGAACAACAATGTGGGGAATGACTAAGGTAGCGGCATACGTCGCAACAGCGCAGGCGTGGGTTAAGGAACGCCTAGGGGAACGCACCACGTGGGACGGAACGGTAATCGTCGCGGTCTGTGGTAGTTACATCCTGTTTGAATCTCTCATCGGTATGGTTGCATACGCAGGTGTCCTATATGGACTCTGGACCATCTGGAAAGAAGAACAGAAATAATACTCAGAAACCGGACTTCGCGTCCGGTTTTTTTATAAATAATATGACTTGGAAGTGATCTCTGGCCAGATATATGCACTCCAAGTCCATTAGAATTCTAACGAGGAAAAAACTACAATGGAAAATCCAGCATCTAAAGTAAGTATGCGTTCAATGCACGATCACTGGATGGTCGGCGCGCCTTCTTCAGGCAACACTTACTTCCAAAACCTATATGGCATGTACGTTCGTAACTGTCACGGTGTTGAAACCGGATCTAACCTAGAAATCGCAAAACACGCGTACTACGTTAACCAGAAGCCAGTATGTGCAACATCACTGGGCTGCACTCCAGACACAGACTTTATGTCTGGTGATCAAATGTTAGAAGACCTATCTTCGGGTCAACTATCAACGTCTCAGATCTTCAAAGTCACACGTGACTGGAAAGACGTAATGGTAAGTAACTGGAAAACATACTCACCAGATCAGTCATTCACTGAGTTCGCAGAAGGTCCAATGGGTTTCTCTATGTTATCAGATTTCGTAGAAACTTCAAACAGCGTAGTCGCTGTGAAAGAATGGTCATACGAAGACGCAGTCGCAAATCCACACCAGTTCATGGCAGAGTTAGTACACGCACTACTACCACGCGAAGACAACGCAAATCGAGATGATTTCGGTACACCAAAGGCTGAAATCGAACAGGACATGATCGATGTCGTCGTCCAAGATTCGGGTATCCGTCGTTGCCGTGAAGGTACAGGCGAAGACCTAATGGAACGCGTCGGTATTTGGAAGGAGTGGTTAACTCCAGAAGAAGCGGAACTAGTCAACGAGTGGGAAGCACAACAGTAACCACTTATTGATATGATAGATAAAGACGGGATGGGAAACCTACCCGTCTTTTTTTTGGTCTAGGAAATGTTACTAGTGAAATACAAGAAGTGTTACTTGACAGGATGCGACTCTAATACGGAGTGGCAGTTGTCTTGGTTCCTAGAGAACTGGCAGTGGCACTCTGGTGTTCCGATACTAATCGCAGACTTCGGTATGTCAGAAGAAATGTTAGGACATTTGCGGGAACACCCCACCTACATGAAACGGATGCAGATTTTCACATTTGACTCTCCGGTCACGGGGTGGTTCAAGAAACCTCGTGCGATCTGGGCCGCGACAAGAATGTCATCACGCGTGTGTTGGTTAGACACCGACTGTCAGATCGACGGTAAGATCGATACCATCTGGGACCACTTCCAACCCGATGTCTTGAACATGGTCAAGGATCGTCCTTGGACCAAACGCAGACCGGAGAACGGAGACTGGTATAACTCGGGGGTGGTGATGACCGACCGCAACGAGATCTTGCGTCGATGGATGGAGAAGACAGAATCGGATCCAGATCAAGGGGACCAAGAGGTTCTCCATTATATGCTTACCCCGATAGAAAAAGTAGGCAAGATAAATCCCCTTCCGCATAAATATAATACACTAAGGATTGACTATATAGATAATGTAGCAGTACCGAATCCCATTGTGATTCACCACACGGGTCGCAAGGGAAATGAAAAAATCAGAGAAATGATGAGGAGTACGTATGCTTAGTGGTTTGATAGGGTCAATATTAGGGTTCGGTAGTTCCGTCGTACCTGCGATTACAGAACACTATAAGACCAAAAAGAGTATGGAATTTGAACTCAAGAAAATGGAGAAGATGGCGGAGCTCACCGCAAAAGGGTATGAGCACGAACTTCGACGTTTTGCTGAGATGGGTCTTCACGAAGAACAGAAGGCTCTACTAGAACACGACACGGCGATTTCTAAGGGGACTGGGTTTATGTCTGCACTGCAAAAGTCAGTGCGTCCGGTCATCACTTATGCTTTCTTCGGTCTATTTGCAGCAATCGAAATTGCATTGTTGCAAGAAACCCTCAGTAACGGGACACCGTTGGCAGAGGCGTTAAACACATTATGGGACGATGATACAAAGGCGATCTTTGCCGCGATCATCTCGTTTTGGTTCGGGTCACGAGCGGTCGAAAAGGCACGTTCGCAAATTTAACAAGGATATATTATGAAAACCCTACGCAATCGTATGATTGATGCGACTATCGATCATATGAAAGGTAAGATCGCCCTACACAAAGCAAACGTGGAGGTCTATCTACAAAATCCGGCGGGTATCGGTGAACATTCAGACGTAATGGAGGCTCTGGAACAAGAGTTGAAGCAGGTCGCCGAATACCAAGACATCTTGGAGGTTGCCTACACGATTGTTCCTGATTCGGAATAAATGTATGAGTATCGTGCGACTATTCGCAGATGGGTTGATGGTGATACTGTTGATCTTGATATCGATCTTGGGTTTGGTATCGTATACGCTAATCAAAGGGTTCGCCTCTTTGGTATCGACGCGTTCGAGTCCAGAACAAGAGATCTGCAAGAAAAGCAGAAGGGTCTGGCCGCGAAAGACTTTGTCAACCGTATGGCTCCCGTCGGCACTCAAGTAATCCTTCGATCCAAAAAGGACGACAAGGGAAAATACGGCCGTATACTAGGTGAGATCTTTATAGATACACTCAAGGGTCAACAAAATCTGAATACCTTACTCACTATCGAAGGACACGCAGTCAGGTATGAATATTAAAATAATTGGTACGGTAGTCTTGGCGTCTCTATTGGTTTCGTGCGAACCAAGTCAGTCACCACTCAACAAGACACACGATATCACGGGGGAATATGTCGACATTCGAGTGCAGACATTTTCATCACAACGTCAACTTAACAAGTTTCTAAAACGAAAGGATGGCGAAGAGGTAGAAGGTCTTGCTCAGTGGGCACATCCAAAGGGTGACCTAACTAAGGTCAAAAGGTGTGACATATACGTCGTCGAACCGAATGGTTCTCGCGACTATGGTCAAATGGAAACATGGGGACACGAGTTGATGCACTGCATCTACGGATCGTATCACCCAGAAGGTCAGAGATAATGAAGGTCAATTTAATCGGTAACGGCGACAACGCGGGTCTTTTCGAAAGACGTGAGGACGGGACATTCCCTACGGGGACAAATGTCGTCTGTAACATGCCACCAATAGATATGTTGCCGATGGAAGTCTATGCGTCAGTTATGGTCGACTTCAAGATGATGATCGCACTGGATGAAGGTAAACTTGACTTGGGCAAGTATGACTGGATCCTTGGTAACAGACCTCGCCGATGGATGGAACAAAAACCATCATTCTACTTAAAATACGCACAGAACGTTCGAGGGTTCCACACCTACGTTCCTAAGTATGCGCAACTGCCAGGACACAAACTGGAAGAGGCGGCGACCAACTATTCGTGTGGTCACGTCGCAGCAGATTATGTGTGTAGAATCATGAAGGCGACCGAAGTTCACATGTACGGGTTCGACTCAATGTTCGATATGAACCTCGCCAGTTACACCGACAATTTCTTAGTAAGTGATCGTAGTGCATTGAACGTGCATCGCATGGCATCAAACTGGAGACCAATTTGGACCAAGTTCTTTATGGAATTTAAGGACACCAAATTTGTCATTCATCACTCACACGCAGACATCAAAATGATTCTGCCAGAAAACGTCACGGTAGAGGTCGGGAAACTCGATGGAGAAGAAGGTTAAGTACGTCTTAGATTTTATCAAGTACACAGGGGTAGACATCAAACACTGTTGGGAAGACTATCCTAATGTAATCATATGGTGTGGTGTCGCTGGACTCATACTATACTTCATATAAAGAAAAGGGGACACGAAGTCCCCTTTTTTTGGCTTTTTACTTGTCGGGTAAGTTTTAGAAGATTTTGACCATACCTTTCATGATCATCTCTTCCTCTGGGCGGCCGCCCTGAGATTGAACATCACCATCCCAAATAGATCTTACCGCAAATGCTTCCTCAACGCCTGTTGAAGAGTCTTGCTCTTCACCGTTGATCCAACGCTTAGTCGATGGAGCACCATACCAAATATCAATGATGTCGAAGTCCTCTGTACAGTAAGGCGCGAACGTCTCACGTACTTGGTCTTCTTCAAATCCTGTTTCTGGATGTGCCATTGGTACACCCATGAATACTACTGCATCGAACTTCTCTGAAGTCGAACCGTTCATTTCCCATGAACCCATGCCGTGTTGATACTGAGACGAACATGGCATCATTTCTTCTGACAGTCCCATCTCTGGGTAGACTGCACCGTGAATTGCACCTTGATGTGAAGATGATGGTGGCACTGCTACTGTCATGCTTGCATCGTACTTCGCCCACTTCCACCATGCTGGTACGAACTGTGCGACGACGTTTAGGTCTGGGAATGTGTGCATACCAGTTCGTTCTGGTGGCATCACGTCGATCATACGACCAGCGTATTGATCCAGCATCCAGTGTGACTGAGATGCTTGGTGATGACCTACGAAAAGGATGTTTGAGTAACCGCGAGACGCGATCATGTTACAGAACATTGGTGCACGGTTTAGGCCCTCTTCTACTACGTTGACATATTCATCTGCCCAACGTACATAAGTGCCCTCTGACTGTGTCCACGACTTAACTGCGCCGTTGACTTCACGTGCGAGTACTTCTTTCTCACCGCCGAATACAGTCTGTTCTAACCCAGGCTTACGAACAATGGTTTCTAGTTTTGTGTTAAAAAACATTGGTTAGTTTCCCTTGTAAATGTTTTGAATGTGTGTTTCAAATTTTTCGATCTTCTCAACACGATCCGGCCATAGGATGTATTCCTTATCGGGAGACATCTTCAAGTTTGCTAGCAAGGGCTGTATCGCATTATACAAAAGATCTAAGCGCGCTTGGTATTCATCGACCGAAGACTCGACAGACTCTAATCTCTGCGCAGATTCGAGTTCTGATTCGTCGACTAGGGTGAAACCAAAGTCAAAAAGTTCATTATCCATACGGTATATTTATACAAAAAAAGTGTTGACAGGTCCAGTTTTCGGTGGTAAAATATCTCTATCCAATGGGGGAGAGTAAATACCACAATTATGAACATATTTATACTGAACGAAGATCCTGAGATCGCCGCCCAAGAGCAGTGCAACAAGCATATACCAAAGATGGTGGTCGAGTCGGGTCAGATGTTGTCGACTGCGCACCGAATGCTCGATGGTGAATTATCCCACAAACCATCCAAGTCAGGCAAGAGAATGGTGAAGTACTATGACCACCCGACCCTTGAAGACCAACTCTACAAGGCGGTTCACCACGGACACCCTTGCACCGTCTGGACGATGGAATCCGTCTGCAACTACATGTGGCATTATCTTCACTTCGTCGCGCTCTGTGATGAGTATATGTATCGCTACGGTAAACGTCACTTGACAGACACACTCCTACGTGATATATTACGCACTCCACCGGCAAACATCCCGCAGGTCGAACGCACTCCGTTCAAACTTGCAATGGGGTCCAATCCGGAGTGTATGATGGATGATCCTGTAGAGTCGTACCGCGCGTTCTACCAGACCAAACAGGATCGATTTACTATGGTGTGGACCAAGCGTCCAGTACCAGAGTGGTTTGAGGTAAAGAGTGAAAGAACAAGTGCTTAAGATCATCAAGGAAGAGATCAACGAGAAGATGGAACAGATCCGGAATCTGCCCGTTGACAACAAGACACCCAACACCAAGTTGCACTTCCTTACCGCAGAGTTGGGTGCAATGCAACAGATACTGCGTCGAA
>Ga0213867_1000616_pt1 | contig 15886 bp, 14 predicted proteins | sample PICome_12_FD_160120 | JGI IMG/M metagenome (GOLD analysis project Ga0213867, IMG submission 160120) | Coastal seawater microbial communities near Pivers Island, North Carolina, United States - PICO540 | ecosystem: Environmental > Aquatic > Marine > Coastal | place: USA: North Carolina... | reverse complement strand
CGGCGTAGGGATGGAGCGCTGGGCTGTCGCGACTCCTCGCGTCGCTGTTGATCGGTCGGCGGCTGAAGCGGCTGGACTGACTGACACCGACATCGACGACATGATCGACCGCGCGGCGGCACAAGCTCAAGCGTACATCGCACAAGAGCAATCGTATCTGGTCGATAATCCAGTCGTGAGCTTCCAGACCTTCGGCGAGCAAAAGCTCGACTCGACTCACGCGCTCGCCACCATCAAGGAGTGTGACCACCAACTCGCGACCGCTTTCCTCGCGAGCTTCATGAATCTCGGAACGACCGACACGGGGTCGCGATCAGTCGGCGAGGTTCACCTCTCCGTTTTCCGTCGCTCCGCGCTCAATCTCTGCGATCAAGTCGCGAGCGCTGTCAGCGGAATTGACCGAAGAGGAGCAGGAACGATCGGTCGCTTGATCAAGTGGAACTATGGCGAGTGTTCAGTCTCACAGCTCCCTCGCCTCGTTCACTCTGGTCTCAACTCTGATGAGCTCACAGAGAGTCTCTCGTCTCTCGCTCCGCTGGTTCAGTTTGGCTTGCTCACTCCAGAGGACGATCTAGAGCGCGCGATCCGTCAAAGAATCGGCGCGGGTCAACTGCCAGACGAAGCGGCGAGGACTTACTTCGATCGCGTCTCCGCTGGTCTCGGAGGAGGAGCGACCGCTCTTTCGGAGAGGTATCGCGCGATGAAGAGGGGGATCAAATGAGCTTCAAGCGGAAAGCCAAGCGTCTCGCGGAGCGTCGTCGCAAGGATGATCCGCAGACTCCCGCTCCTAAGCGAGACCAGCGGACCGGATCGAAGCAGAATCCGAAGGGCTCCGCATCCGGAACACGCGGCTCCATCGAGGTCTCGGATCGAACCGAGAAGGCGCTGGAGAATATGCGCGACGAGCATAACGAGAAGCACGAGGCGGCTGGTCGTCGTGTTGATCTTGGGATGCTCAAGGCTGTGTACAGGCGCGGAGCTGGAGCCTTCTCGACCTCTCACCGTCCGTCGGTCACCTCTCGCGATCAGTGGGCGCTCGCGCGCGTCAAAGCCTTCTTGAAACTGGTCGGAACTGGACAGCGAAAAGAGGCATATGACACCGACCTCGATCTCCTCCCTAAAGAGCATCCTCAACACAGGGCGAAAGAGACGAGCGAGAAGCTGGCGGAGCTCCCCAAGAAATACGCCCATATCGACTTCAAGCCTCCAAAGGGTGCTCAAGAAGCAGCGGCGCGCGCCTTGGAGGTACGCGCGGAGAAACCAGAGTCACAGCGAGGGATGACAGCGGTTGGCATCGCGCGAGCTCGCGATCTTCAGAATGGCGTCGAGCTCTCTCCGGAGACCGTTCGTCGGATGCTCAACTACTTCACGCGCCATGAGGTCGACAAGAAGGGCGCGACTTGGGACGAGCAAGGCAAAGGCTGGCAAGCCTGGAACGGTTGGGGCGGCGACGCGGGCTTCGCTTGGGCGAGAAAGGTAGTCGGACAGATGAACGCAGCGGACAATAAGAGCTTAACCGAGAGAGCCTTCACCTTCTCCGAAGCGGAGGAGATCGACCTCGACGGCCTCACCGTCGTCGTCGAAGATGGCCAGCAGCTTGGGCGACCATTCGTCACGCTCCGCGCGGGAACCGTCGCCTCTCGGATGAGCGGTGAGACTATTGCCGAGGTTACGCCAGCGATGCTCGCGGAGATCGTTCGAGTCTACCAGGCACGCAAGGAGAGCGACCCAGTCATCATCGACTGGAATCACCAGAGCTCCCCCTCATACGGATCAAACACACCAGAGACCGGAGGAGCGCTCGGCGAGATCGTCGACCTTCGTCTCTCCGAAGATGGCCAGTGTTTGATAGCTATCCCCGCTTACAACGAGCGCGGACTCAAAACAGTCGCTGAAGCTCAAGGCTCACTTTGGTCGTCTCCAGAGTTCGTCATGGGCGAAGTCTACGCGAGAGAAAGCGGAGCTCCAACCGGAGGCGCCCAACTTCTCGCTGTCACTCTTACCCCCCGACCGCAGCAAACAGCGAGCTCGGTCGACCGTGTTTTACTCACAGAGGAGGCAAACCTCATGGAGACCCGTGAGAACCTACTGAAGATGGAGCATGAGGATCTTGTCGATCTCTTGCTCCAAAAGATGGCGATGGTCGCCGAGATGGAGAAGAACCTCACCGAAGACGAGAAGAATCTCGCCGAGGATGAGGACAAGAAAGAGATGACCGAGGACGAGGACAAGAAAGACCTCGCCGAGGATGAGGACAAAGAGAAGATGATGGAGAAGAAGAGCTATTCGATGAACGAGAGCTCCGCACTCCTCCTCGCCGAGGTCTCTACTCTCCGTGAGCAGCTCACCGCTCTCCGTGAAGAGAACCAGAGCGTCAAGCGCAAGGGCGCCGTCGACGAGCTCGTCCGCTCCGGTCGGATCTCTCCCGCCGAGGTCGCACTCGCCGAGAAGGCATGGAACCAAGCGCAGAGCGGTGACGAGGCTTTCTGGGCGATGTTCTGCGAGCGCAAGGCTGGTTCGGTCGTCTCTCTCCGCGAGGTCGGTCACGGCGCCAGCGGTGAGCAGATCAACCGCGAGACCCTCGCTGACCGCGCGAAGCAGCTTGCAGCGGAGAAGTCGATCAGCTTCTCCGAGGCTCTTAACACGATCCGAACAACTGACCGCGAGTTCTTCCTCGCTGCTATGGAGGGCTAAGTATGAGCCGTCTTTCAAACTCTGATGTTATCACTCTGATTGCCGCTGAAGCGATCACCGCTCTTCAGGCTGTTGTCATCAATGGCGACGGCAAAGCTGCACTCGCTGACGGAACCACCGGAGAGCAGGCCGACGGGATTGCACAGCGCAGCGCCTCCACTGGCGACGCTGTTGAGGTCGTGATCTTCGGTCGCACCAAGGCTCTCGCAGGCGACGCGATCGAGGCAGGGACCGACTCTCTCCTCATGGTCGAGACTGGAACCGCTCGTCTCATCCCTTGGGCGAATGGTGCAGGCACCGAGTACGCGGTCGCGCGCGTTATCTACAACCAGAACGTTACTGCATACGCCGACGGTGATGAGATCGAAGTGATCTTCACCGGCGCCAGCCAGTTCGCTTAAGGAGGCCCTTTAAATGGCACGCCCTAGCTATAGCAATCTCCATCCAGTCGATCAGATCCTCACAAACATCGTCGCCGAGGCGATCCCAAGCGATAGCCAGCTCATCGCTGGTCGCGTGATGGAGCAGGTCGACGTCCCAGAGCGCAGCGGAACCCTCCTCGTCGAGGAGACCCGCTCTTTCATGGGTGCTCCAGAGGCTGACTCGCGCCGCGCGCCAGGCGCAAGCCGACAGAGTCTCTCCTCCTTCAATCGCTCAAGCCTCACCTTCAAAGCGGAGATCCACAGCTTTGAGGACAGCATCGCGATGGAGGATATCGAAGACTCGCAGTATCCAGGCTCGGAAGAAGAGCGTAGCGCGCGCAAGGTTCGCCGCGCTCTTCTCCTCGCTCAAGAGAAGCGCTGTGCTGATCTCCTCTTCTCGACCACCGAGTTCAGCGAGAACAACATCCAGCCGACAACCAAGTTCGACGCCGCTGGAGCGGAGCCTCTTTCGTTCATCCATGAGCAACTCGACGTCATTCGCGCGGCGAATCATGGGATCGTCGCCGATACGATGATTCTTGGCTACGACGTCTTCCGCGCTCTCGCTCGTAACCCAGAGATTCGCTCCTTTGTGAGCGTTGGGGATGCAACTGCGGGCGTCGGGATCGCAAGCGGAAATCGAATCCTCGCCAATGAGGCAGTGATCGAGGTTCTTCGCTCGGTCCTCAATATCCCGAACGTCTTCGTCGGTAGCGCTCGACGCGAGACCGCGATCCCAGGCGCGACCTCAAGCGAGGCGAATATCTGGAACGGTGAGACGATCGGCCTCTATATCATGCGCGGTTCTGACGCAGTCTCGCAGAAGAGCGGCGGCGTCAAGGCGATGCCAGTCGCGGCGCTCAACATGATGTACAAGGGGCTCCAGGCTGGTCAGTACGACTCGCTTGATCTCGTCCGTCGTCATGTTTGGGGCGAGCACGTCCAGCTCTTTAAGAAGGTCGACGCGACACGCGGCCTCCTTATCGACGACTGCCTCACCTAAGAGGTATTGATGCGCTGCCTTCACTGTTCTTCACACATCCACCTTGCAGAGGACGCGGACGCTAAAGCGATCGACGACTTGACCCGTCAGATTAAGGCGGCGACGGACGCTCGATTGCTCCAAGTGCTCCGCGCGTCTAAAGCTCAACTACAGCTTGAGGCGAAGCTCGATCGGGATCTCCGTCGAGCGCTCCGAAGAAGCAAGGCTGAAATCGTGAACGCAGTGAAGGCAGCAGCCGCGCGCGGTGGACTCGACGAGCTCCGCCGGATGCGCCGTGGTGAGATGAACGCTTGGATCTTAGACAATGGCCTAGCTTCCTCCATCATGCAGATCACTGACGCGGAGAGAGAGACCCTCGCGAATGTCGAGGAACTCCTCTTGGCGTCTGAAGATGGCTTCTCGGTCTCCGAAATCGGAGGCGTCGGACAAGCCCTAGCAGATCAGACAATATCGGGGATCTACGATGACGTCATTTTGCCCGATGTTCAGCGATCGGTCAGAGATGCACTCTCCAGCGCCGCTTTTACTCTGGAACCCTCTGATGTCATCAGCGGCCTCGATGCTGCTCTCCGATCCGCAGAGGGTCGTCAGATCACAGAGGCGAGAACAAGGATCACCAGTTACGGTCGCGAGCTCACCGCTATCGCCGCCGAAGAAGCTGGACTGACCCACTATCTCTACACCGGCCCGCTCGACGGGATCACTCGTTCATTTTGTCGAGTGATCGTCGGCAAGGTCTACACACAGACACAGGTCGGAGAGATGCGAAATTATCAGCTTGAGCCAGTGTTGACGCGAGGGGGCGGTTACAACTGCCGCCACTCATGGTCGCCAGTCTCCGAAGAGCTGATCGAATCGGCTGACCTAGAACGCGGAACCGACGCGGAAGTTAGACAAGCGAACCAGAAGGCGAGGGCAGATCGATGAGCTTTCAAGACTTCTTGGCGAAGTTAGGTCCTTTCTCTTGGACTCTCCACAACCTGATAGCTCACCCTCTATCAGAGATCGCGCACTTGATCGGACTCCGTCGTTTATCAGACTGGCTTCATGATCAAACTGTACCTACTCACGAAGAAGGCGAAGGTCGCGGATGATCAAGGCAGCTCAAAACAAAGACTTTGTCTTCCAGTGGGAGTCGCCTTATCCGCTCGCCGCGACGCCGACTCTCGCCTATACGCTTCCCGACGGAACGACGCGCGCCGCGTCGAATATGACAGCGGTTCACTCTTCGGCGACGGTGACAGCTCTCGGAGGAGATCGGCGGACCCTCACCCTCTCCGCCAGCGCTGACGCTTCAGGGCGAATCGGCGCCAGGTCGGGTCGAGCCTTCCTCGTCACCGATGAAGACGGGCTCTTCTTGGTCACGGTTGATCGGATCGACGGGACAACCGCGATCCTCGCCGACCTTCTCCCGCGAGGTCTAGCACTCACCGAGAGCGCCTCTCTCGTCTGGGCTGGATACGAGTACACGATACCCGCAGCCGATACAGCGACGCGCGGCTTGATCGATTGGACTGTCGCTTATACCAGCGACGAGAGCCCGAACGATCGACCACTTCTCGCGCGCAACGTGATTGAGGTCGTTCGTCGACCATTCGACACCGGCCTCACCCACTCCGACCTCGTCGCGAAGATGCCGCAGTTAGGCGACATGATCCCGCGTCGCCAGCAAGATCTCTCTGAACAGATCGCGGCGGCGCTCGATGAGCTCACCCTCTATATCAGAGACGAGCTCCTTGAGAGCCAGACCGAAGACGACATTTTCAATCCTCACATTTTCCTCGAAGCTCACCGCTATCTCTCCGCGTCGCGCGTCTATGAGATGACCGCTCAACTAGATATCGCGGAGCGGATGAGTAATCGAGGGATGGAGCTCTTCACCAGGGCGATGAGGCAGCTCACCCTCGACACCGACGACGACGGGGTTATCGACTCCGACGAGATCAACCTCCGCAGAGCGGGTGGCAAGGTCTCCGACGCGCGCGGAACCTTCTCGCTTCCATCGGTCCAGCCTACACAGCGAGAGAAGGATATCGCTATCGAGTATCCTCGCTGGAGAGGGATGCAGCATTAATGGGCGCTCGGGTCACAATCGAGCTTTCCATCCCAGAGCTCTGGACGGTGAAGGATAGTCGGATCACGGCGCTCGACACGATCGCCATTATCCGCTCTCGCGTCTACTCTGGGAAGGACACTAGAGATCGGCCCTTCGCTGGCTATTCAACTAGGCCGATCTACATCAAGCGAAAGGGCGCGCGCCTCAAGCCGAAAGGCGGACGGACTAAGCGCCTCAAAGCGGTCGGTCGCAAGCGAACCATGAAAACCATGTACTTCGCTGGTGGTTACAAAGAGTACAAACAGAAGAGCCGACGACGAGTGAAGGGTGGGCAGAATCAAACCGCTGAAGTCGATCTGACCTTGAGCGGCGCTTTGATGAACAACCTGATCACAACCCAAGTTGATAAGACAGGCTTTACGATCGGTCTCTCTTCAGCGGTCCAGTCTTATGGCTATCACGTCAACGTGAGGCGCCCTTTTATGGGTCTCTCTCCTTTCGATCAGAATAAGCTTCAGCGCGCGGTCTCCGCTAGAATCCGCCAGAAGCTCTCTCCGACAGGGCCTCCAACTAAGACCAAGCGCAAGACTAAACAGACCAGCAAGAGCAAGGGGAAACGATGAGCCAAGGAATCGCCAGCGCTTTCTCTTTCCTCGTCTCTCGGATCGAGGCGCTCGTCCCTAAAACGGACGAGACTCAAGGCTTTGTCTGTGTTGATCCTGCTTCGGGGATGGAGCTGCTCACAGATCGCCGACCGAATACGCTCCGCCTCTTCGAGCTCCGGACGACCTCTTTCCCTTATGACGACGGGCAAGCGGGGATCACTGGACGGAAGAGACTGACCGCAGAGCTCCGCGTCCGCTATGATATCCCGCGAGACGTCGGGCTTATGGAGCGCATCGTCGGAGAAGATAGCTCGCAGCTCATCAACTCTTTGCGCGATCCCGCGTATAGTCTAGCGACGACGGGGATCACCTCACTGATCACAGGAGAGGCGTCGACCACTCCGCTCCTTGATGAGGCAGGAAATCCAGCGGCGCTCCTCCTCATTGTTCCGTTCGACCTTCTCTTCTCGGAGGCCTTCTGATGGCAGTTACACATCGTTCACTCTCGGTCGCGGTCGAGAGCTCTTTCGGATCGCTAAGCTCTTCGACTGGAGCTCCAAGCGCTACCGGTCTCACCTTTATCTCGATTCCTTGCGAGCGAGACCCTATCGTCGTTCCAGGCGAGCCACCGGTCTCGGAGCGGACAGAGGCGCGCGACGGTCCTCATGGTCTCCCTCCAGAGCTTGATACATCATACATCGGCGGGACCAAACAACAGCGCCGCACCGGAACCGTTACCGTGAGATGCGACTTCACGACGCTCGGCACTGGCTCGAACTACGCTGGGACCGCTCTTGGTCGTCTCCTCTCCGCTGGATTCTCGACCACGATCCCAGGCGCGGAGAGCGACGCGGTGAGCGCGGCGGTGGGGACGAATGAATACACCCCGACCACTCTCGCGAACTACAAGCTTGGCGGCCTCTTCGGGATCGAGATCAATGGGCGCGCAGAATACGCTCATGTCACCTCCAAGAACGGAAGCGGGGCGGGGAACATCGGTTACTCTCCAGCGCTCTCCCGCGATCTCACCACATCCGACACCGTCCGTCTCCTCCAGACTTGGTACACGGCCAAGGGAGACAACAGCGGATCCGTCGCGAATAGCCTCGCCTTCCGCGTCGATGGCGTCGGCGTCCTCTCCTATGCTTTCGGATGCAAGCTTGAGAGCCTCTCAATCTCGATCGATGGCGGGCGCCTCATGGGCGACTTTGTCTTTCAAGCTGCTCATATTGAGGACGATCACGGGAACGCGACTGGACCGGTTGAACCACAGACGACCGACGGAGCGACCCCTCACTTCCGCAGCTGCTATGTCCTTCTCTCCGACGCGGCCTCGACCTCGCGGACGGACATCGGAACCGATAACGGAGACGAACACGGGCGCATCGCTCTCTCCGTCTCCGAGTTCAGCGCGACGATCACTAACACTCTCACTCCGATCGGTCAGAGCTCATCGCTGATCGGGATGAGCGATATGGAAGTAAGTGACCAGACCGTCGAGGTCTCGCTTACCGTCGACTCTCCGAATACGGCGATCAACGATGATTTTATTAACGGAGTATGTCGCGACCTTCTCGTCGGGACTGGTCCAGTCGGCGATGGTCAGGGGATGGCGCTGAACGTGCCAGGCGCTTATCTGACAGTCGATCCGCAGATCCGAGTGATCGACGGAGAGATCGTTCAGCAGAACCTCAACTACGCGGCTTCTCGCTTCGGTGGTGATGCGGGAACCGGCGACGCGGGAGGGACTCCCCTCCGGATCGGACTCGGTCTCTAAGATGGCCTTCATATTCGCCACGAGCACCGATCAAACTGTCGAAGTCGTCTCCACCGTCGATCCTTCGGTTGTCGGGACTGAAGAGGCTAAGGTCTCTTATTTATCGACGCGCGACGAGAGCCTCTTCGATTCGACGGAAGGCGCGACACGCTTCACCCTTCGAGCGCTATCTCCTCAAGCTAGAGAAGATGCGGAGGTCGAAGCGGGCGCCTATTCTCGATCGGAGCTCGGGAGGATTCTCTGGTCGGAGCAACCAGACGACCCGAAGGAGCGCGCGCGCTGGCAACATGAATTGCCAGAAGACGAGCGTCGAGCGCTTGGCGAGTACAATCGTTATCTGTCGCGCGTTTATCGCGAGATGCTCCGAGCTGGTCTCGTCTCCATCGAAGGTCATGACGGTGACCCGCTGGAGCTCGTCGACTCGATCCGTCCGGATCATCATCGTCAGGTCTTGATGGGGGAGCTCGTCGCGCATATTCAAGCGCTCTCGCTTTTGCCACCCGCGGGAAAATAGCAGCGGGAGCCAGTGTCTGGATCGCCTATGCTGGTTCCCGCGCGTGGAGTTGTGAACAATGCAAAGGCGACCCGACATTAAGACGAAGGCGAGGCAACTGCGGCGGAGCTTTCCGCGCTGGTCTTCCTTGGCTCAAGCGAGACGAGGCCGGCGCCTATGTCATGGCCTATCGGATCGCGCCAGACTCCGACCCGTCGTGGGGAGATCAGAAGGTGAGGCGCTGCCCGATCGCCGACATGAATCGACTTTCTCCGATGGTCTCCAGCTATCGCGCGCACTGTGCAGGGCTGGGAAGCCTTCGAGACTTTTACCGCGAGCCTTCTTGCGCGGTGATAGATTTGTGGACGGAGCTCCACTCACAGACTGAACTGATGAAGGCTCGCGCTCGACAGCGCGCGCATGAGGAGGCGGCCAATGGTTAGCGGTGCAAAAGTCGGGGTTCAAGTAGAGCTAGAGGGAGCGGATCAGGTTCAAAAGGCTCTCAACCAGATCGGGCGCGGCGCCGAGGTCGCTGGCGGGAAAGTCGTCCAGGCGGGCGAAGCTCTATCAACCAGCGCGAATGTTATGACCTCTTCTTTGGGTCGCGTCGTCTCGTCGGTCGGTAGTCTCACCGAAGGAGTCGGCGGATTGTCGGCTGCTTCAAGGACCGCGGGCGCGAGCTTTACAACGATGCTAGGACCGCTGGCGGCGATCGGCGCGGCGATCTTTGGAGTTATTCAAGCGGTCCGGACATTCAACCAAACCAGCGAAGACATGGCGGGCCGCGTTCGAGCGCTCCAGTCTTCGGCTGTTGAGTATACGTCTGTGATGGAGAGGCTCGCCGACGAGGGGATCAGATTAAACGACGTTCAGTTCCGACGGATCAACCAACTGATTAGAGAGTCTAAGTCTCAATCTGAACGAATAGAGATGATCATCGAGGGCAACGGTCACCTCGGAAGAGAGATAGAGTTAAGGCAAAAAGCGCTAGCTGCGGCTGAAGCCGAACTCGACGTTGTCCGGAGGAAAAGAAAAGAACTAAGGCGCTCTCTGGCTGAAGACCCAACTCCAGTTCTTTTGAGACGGGGGGGGTCATACCTTAAACAATCAAGAGAATTGAGATCAGAAGAATCCGCTGCTCAACTAAGAAGAAGAAAGGCTCTCTTTGAGCTTGAACAGTCACTGAGAAAACTGGAGCCTCTTCAGCAACAAGCCTTAGAAAGACGTCGCCAATTAACCAAAGAAACTGACACCTTAATCGAAACAGAAGGCAAGTCTGCTAGAGAGAGACAGCGACTGGCAGCGGAGAAAGCTGCTCAAGAGCAGATCGCCGCTAACCAGAAAATGCTCGCACTGGCTAAGCGTTTCCAAAGTGAGGCGCTCTCGATCGAAGCGACGACCGTCTCTCAAAAGATCGCTCTGGTTAGGAGAGAGCTCGCGGAGAGACAACGACTCCTCATGGAGTCGGCGGCGAATGACGAACAATATGAGAAGGCGGCTTGGCAAGCGGAGAGAGTCGCCAGTGCGAAGATCCGAGCGCTTCGTCGAGCTAACCAGATGCAGAGACAAGCGGAGCGCGCGCAAGAAGAGGCAGCGAGAAAGGCGGCGGCGGATCAGGCTTTCGCTGATGAGCAGAATCGTCGGCAAGCCTTGATCATGATCCAGACAGAAGGGATCGAACGAGAGCGGCGACTGATCGAGCTCCGCTTTCAGAGCGCCCAAAGAGCGGCGACGAATGAGACCCAACTAGCAACGGCTAGGATCAACCAGCAGCGCGAGCTCATGGCTCTTGAGCAAAAGCAAGAAGCCGACCGGCGCGCGGCGGAAGTGCAACGAATCGAAGCTCTCCAACGCTCGATTGATTTGACCAGGCAAGAAGCAGAGGCGCTTCAGATGTTAGCCAATGCTCCTCTCGATAAGGTGACTTCAGCGGTTGAGAGCTTCGGGCAAGGTCTCGTCTTCGCCTCACTCGCTGCACTCCAAAGCGGAGAGAGCGTTTCCGCTGCTGTGGGTGAAGCGCTCAAGGCGATCGCGCTCCAAGCTGGAGTCGAGGCGATTATGCAGACCGCTAAGGGGACAGCGGCGCTCTTCACGCCAGGGGGACAAGCGGAAGCGGCTGGTCACTTCAAGGCGGCGGCCTTCTTCGGCGCGGCAGCGGTCGCCGCTGGTTCCGCTGGTTCTGCACTCTCCGCGAGCGGTGGAGGCGGCGGAGCTGGAGCGTCTCCCACTGGAGCTGCTCAATCGATCAGAGATCGCGACTTCGACCGAGACGAAGAGCGCGGCGGCGTAACCATAAACGTCAACATGGGCCAAGCGGTGATATACGATACCAAGGCGGCGGCGGAGCGGGCCTTCGCTGACCGCGTCGTTCAAGCTATCAATACTCCGCGTCGCGGCGCGGTCCGTCTAAGGGGGGCATAATGCCAAGCTCTGACAGCGCGCCTAACTTCGCTCTGATGACAGCGGTCGATCTTCGAGACCTCTCTGGCGAGACGCTTTATCAACGCGGGTCGACTGCCATCAACATCACGATGGCCTCGACGATTTACGCCGACATGATCGACTTTCTGAACGGCTACAGCGCGAGCCAGACGATCGCCGATACAATCGACCATTATCTCACGGCGGCGGGATCGGGAACGGCGGGGACGTGGAGCGCGACGATCAACGCTGACGATAAGGTCGTGATCTCGAATACTGACCGCGCCTTCGATCTTGAGCTCGTATCGGGAACGGACTATCTCGGTCTCGGGTCCGCTTCTCTCTCCTCGACTCTCGTCGGCGGATCTCATCAAGTGGTCGCGCCGAACGACTGGATCAGGGGGAGAGTCGCTGGTCCGTTCGTTCTGGATATCACGCCAAGCGGAGAGCCGAGCGTCGATATCATAACGATTGACGGAGAGTATCAAGACCTTCGCGTCGCGCTCCGCGAGGGGGGATCGGTCGGCGATGTAGACGACGCGAACGGTACGAATAACTTGAGCGCGCGAGATACCTCGATCATGAGCCTAAGCGGACTCAACTCGATTCGATGGTTGATCGATGAAGAGGGCTTTGCGGTCGTCTCTTATCCGACCGCTGTCACTGATCTGACGTGGAGCTCCACAGCGCTTAGGAATCTTCTAGGCTTCACGGGCTCCGAGACCTCGACGACGGTGATCGGCTCCAGCTATGAGCGCCTCAAAGCTACCTACCCTTGCGCGACGGTCCTGATCCCTACTCGACCCGTCGAGCGTCATCAGCTCTCGGTTGAGACGATGGCGACAAGGCGAAGGAGACTTGGCGGATCAATGGTATCGAACAAGCTCGGAACCTATACGCGGAGTCGCGTCGACTTCTTCCTCGATGCAGCGGCAGACGAGCGAGATCTCTATCAACACTTCGTCGAGCGCTTCGCTCCCTACACCGGACCAGGGCAAGCGCTGACTTACTATGGAGAGTGGGGAGATTCTCGACGACATGCGGCGCCGATGAGTGTCTTCGGCTCAACCTATGTTGTCGGCAACTATGGCCCCCTTTACTCGATCCAAGACGAGCGCGGGCGATATATCGGGCGATTGATGGAGAACACCTTCGATCTTAATTATCCGACTAGGATCCGTCGGCGAGTGCCTCTATCTGTCACGATTGAGCATGATCAAGTAAGGTAGACACGCGGCCACCTTTTGGAGGGTGCCTTATGGCCAATACATTCGTTCTTCCAACTAGCGGCGCGGGTGCTGTCCCCTCTCCTGACGCGGTCGTCTCTGGTCAGGTGATCGAGTCGGAGACGGTTCAGAAGCTCACTCAACTTGTGAACTTCACGCATGCTCACCTTGGCTGTTCTCCGGTCGTCAGTCAGGGCTATCAGGGCGAGGTCTTCTCCGTCACGGGAACGCCCGCGGATTACAATTGTATCTGGCGCGTCCCCGTCCCTAGTGATGCTCATCAGACGCTTGTGATTCTGGTGAAGGCGAAGCTCAACAACGTCGGGACCGGCTCGATCGTTTTCACCGAGTCCGAGAACAGCAACACCGCGACCATCAACATCACGAGCAACGTCGCCACTTGGTATCGCGCGACGCTCTCCACTGGATCCCAATCGAACGAATACGCGGAGATCACAGCGAAGGCCATCCATAGCGGATCGACGGGAACCATTATCGAATACGTCTCTCTCCATTGGCTTCCGCTCACCTCTCCTCTCGCCGCTGGTCAGGTCGACCAGAATCATTTTGGGACGCTCAAGATCACTCCACTCGGAGAGGACCGAAGCGGCGCCGACTATCCCCTCGCCAGCGCGCGCGGGAAGAACTTGGTCCAGACTCTCCGCGCTCTCGCCAAGCGACCTCGACCGCTCTTCGCGTGGTCTGGTCTCCAGCGAGTCGCCAGCGCGCGAGCTCCCAAGACGATGCTCCCAGATATGTTCCGCGAGTTCCGCGCACTGATCAGGGCTTGGGGAGGGTCTCGCGATCGAGATCATGAGTACACCGCGTTCGTCTTCGCCGCGACTCACGGCAACGGAGACGACCGCTTGATTCTGTGGCGAGATCGACGGAAGACGATCGCGGCGGCGACGGTGACTCCAGACTGGGAAGAGCTGACAGCGCTTGAGCCGTTCCGGCGCGAGAGTATCAGCGACCAGGCGGACACCGATCTCATCCGAGACGGTCTCGACCGACCTCCAACCGAAAACGTCGCACCGGCCTCGCCGGTCTGGTCTGTTCAGATATGGGGGCCTTAAACGATGGCGCTGATCCCTGCCTATCAAATCAACGCTCCATCAACGCGAGCGTGCAACGTCGATTCACCGGTCTTCGGTGGGACGATCGCGCAGATGATCGACCTCACGAATCACCTCGCGCTCGGTCGAGCTCGTCGCTGTGTACACGCGAACTTCACGCGACTCGCGCCCAAAGACTTCGCCGATCTCGACGGTGACACAGACACGATAGAGATAGACGCGGAGGCTCCAGAGTCATCGGAGACTTTAGAGATCCCTTGGCTCTCCTCGCCGATGGCTCGCTATGTCGTCCTCTTCATCCGCTATCGCGCGACGGGCTCTCCCTCGATCGCGGCGGATCTCTACGAACTGAACACGACCGGCGGAGCTCACACGAGAATAGACGTCGGCTGTTCTTGGTCGGCGACTAACGGGCGCCTTCAATCGACGAGATACTCTGAAGGCGTCGGCACTCGATACGCGCTCCTCGAGGCGACGACGACCGCGCAGATCAGAGACGCGAGCGGAGGAGTCGATGAGCCTCGTCCTCTAGTGATCCCCTCCGCGTCGCGAGGTCTGGAGCTCATGGTCCGCCTTGATTGCGTTCAAACCTCGATCACGTCGGTCGATATCTTCGAGCTCTACGAGGAGCAGTGGACATGAGCTTAACGGATAGAAGCCAGAAGAGGCGCTTCGCGCTGGTTATCGCGGGCCTTCCGGAGGTCTACTATTCGCACTCCTCCGAAGGGCTCACCAGTGTTCCCGCGATCGGGAACGCACTATCGACGACGCCAGGCGCGACGCTTCGCACATTCAAGGAAGCAATCGTCAACGTCACAGACTACGGAGCAAATCTCGATCCTCTCGGCGGCGTCGCCTCATATACGCCGATCACGGTCTCGCTCGTTATCGACCGGAACGGAGGCGACTCTGATCCAGGCGTTATCCTCTCACGGATCGGACCGCGCGCGAGCGGCGCCGACCATGCCTTCCTCGTCGATGGCATCAATCATAGTGACGCCACCCCAATCACCGTCGAACTCGATCGCGACGTGAGCGCGGTCTACTCAAGCGGAGACTATGCGCATATCGGCGCCGAGACCTTCCTCGTCTCTGGGACGACGAGCGGCGCCAACCCCACCATCACGTTCAGCGATCGCGGCCTCGCCGACACTCCGATACAAGATCACCTGATCTCTCTAGGCGGAACCAACTCGCCAGAGATGACGGACCAAATCTGTTACTGGCGCGGGCGCCGCGCGTCGATCTGGGTCTCGCCAGGGCGAAGCGATGGATCGTATGGAGGTTGGGTCGAGCTTATGCGCGGCTTCCTCGACTCGACTCCACAGATCGAGGACGGCCTCGCGGTGACGCTCGAAGTCGTTCCCCTCACCGCGCTGATCGATCAAGGGCTCACCGGCGAGATCTCTCGTCAGACGACACTCCTCCAAGGCTATCACCGCTTCGAGGCGGGCGTCGGGAACATCGTCGAATATGCGCAAGGCCTCCACGCGCCAAGCCCAACGAGTCAGCCGAATCTTATGGGTGTCGGTATCGGCTCTTGGAATCAACACGGGGGCGCCTCTTTGCCGACCTCCGAGATTTACACAACGGGCGTCCATCAGCATGAGGAGATCTTTGATATCACGCTAACCACAGCGGACGGCGCCCGATATGACAATCACCCAAGAATTGGAGATCTTGGTCTCGAAAATAAGGGTGGGCAGATCGAGCGTTTTCAGATCGTCGCCTATCGGATCGATAACGGCGACAACGTCGGTTATGACATCAACCCCGATCCAGGACCGCTCACCGATTTTCACAACGATCAACACGGCTACATAATCCCGACTCAAGAGATCAAGCGCTATGAACAAGCCGAGGGTCTGATCCGATGGCCGGAGGAGTTCATCACCGGATTCAACGCGGCGGCGCCTAGCAGTCGCACTGGTCGGGATGGCGGATTCTTCTCGGTCCGCTTGGTCGAGGAAGGCGGACGGATCCAGCTTCGTCTCTTACCCTTCGCCGATACTCGTCTAAGAACACACATCATGTTCTGGACGCATCCGGCGGCGCTCTTCAACGAGGGAGTGAGGAATCTCCGATACTGGAGCGCGAACGGTCCACAAAGACC
>Ga0213867_1000615_pt1 | contig 15895 bp, 17 predicted proteins | sample PICome_12_FD_160120 | JGI IMG/M metagenome (GOLD analysis project Ga0213867, IMG submission 160120) | Coastal seawater microbial communities near Pivers Island, North Carolina, United States - PICO540 | ecosystem: Environmental > Aquatic > Marine > Coastal | place: USA: North Carolina... | reverse complement strand
CTCAAATCTCATAATATCCCTCCTGTATTGTGTTCTGATTCTATCCTTAATGCATGTTTCAATACAGTCTCCCAAGAATCCTGGTATTCGATTGGGTCCTCTCGGCCAATCGCATGGAAAGCAAGAATTCGCTCAATATCTGAACCACTTTTACCTGAACTTCTGCCATCAGCATCTGGATTGTATGATGTGATTGTATTTTTGAGAACAACATCAAAATCGAGACCGAGCATAGCACAGGAATCTATGGCATCTTCAAGAATTGATGTTTTGTCTCCATGAAGGTAGGGGAGATCAAAACCAACACGGTTGCTGTCCCAATTTCCAATTTCAAATGCATGTTGTAAAGCATCATAAAATTCAGGCCGACAATCTGGATAAATAGCATGATCACCGCTATGTACGCCAAGAGCAAGAAGGACATCTTCCCCAGTACGTTTTGTCTCAGACAGTGCAAACCCATACAGAATTGATGCAAATATTGCATTTCGATTCGGAACAACTGTTTGTTTCATTTGCTCCTCTTCATAATGACCAAGGGGTACGTTTTGTTCCTTGGATGTTAATGCTGAATCAAATAAAGACATCGCTGGCGATAAATCTACGATATGATGGCTGACTTCCAAACCACAATCCATGCACATGAATATGGTGGATTTTGCACGTTCTAATTCGATTGAATGTTTCTGCCCATAGTTGTAAGAGATACACACTGCTTTGTATCCTTGTGCAAGATAGTGCATTAAGAGGCATGTGGAATCCATTCCACCACTAAGAGCCATGACTACTGTTTTCATAGAATTCCCATCCATTTATGCGTTTGCAAAGACAATCTCCATCCGATGTGCTCTTTTACAATCTGTTCCGTTTCCTGAAACATCTCACCATTTTCAGATACTGATGCAGAATCGATGTAGCATGGTTGAAGGAAATGATGGCTGAATCCTGATTTAAGTTCATCATACATCTCCAAATCTTGGCCACAGTATACTACTTTCAATTCATCACCGTTTCGTTGTCGAATAACTGAGTTAGGATAGACCTGATCTTTCGGAGAAATACAAATCCAATCAATAAGACCTTCTGGAATCAAGATCGTCCCGTTGCTTTCAATCGAGAGATTGTATCCTCTTTTTTTGAGAAGCCGATGGAGTGGCCATAGGTCATGGAGCATCGGTTCCCCTCCTGTAAAGATAATACGCTTGCAATTGAATTTCATAATTTCAGCAAGGATATCGAGTGCAGTCATCGATTCAAATGTGTCAAAATCGGTATCGCACCAACTGCATCGAAGGTTACACGTTCCGAATCGCACGAAAACATGAGGCATACCAGCATGAAAACCCTCGCCTTGGACAGAATGGAAAATCTCAACGATCGGATATTCCGCGGCAAGGTCTGATGCATCATCGCCAAAAAGTTCGCCGGAGCGATTGCAGTCCATTTGTTTCAACTCGAATTTTCAATTAGTTGCATCAGTTCGTTGCGTGCTTCTTGTTTATTGAAAAACACGCCTCGCATTGCACTGGTCGTCATGATTGCATTTTGTTTGCGAACTCCACGACATCTCATGCATCCATGTGAAGCTTGCACAATAACAGCTGCACCTAGTGGGTTGAGGTGGTTAACCAAATCATTTGCTACATCGTTGGTGATTCGTTCCTGGTTTTGCAATCGCAATGCATGATGATCCACAATTCGAGCAAGTTTTGAAATTCCAACAATCCGGTCGACTGGAATGTATGCAACATGGGCCCGTCCGCTAAATGGTTGCAAATGATGTTCGCATGTTGAATGGAATTCAATATTACTAAGCAACACAATTCCATCGTATCCTTCTGCATTAAATGTGGCTTGCAAAATGGTTTCAGCATCTGAATGATATCCTGCGAAGACTTCCTCCCACGAGTCGATTACTCGGCGTGGGGTGTCTGCCAAACCTTCACGTTGAGGATCCGAATCGAGGTATTTGAGTAGTGTAAATACCGCATGTTCTGCTTCTTCTCTTGTTGTCATTCATTCACCACCCAATCTACCTTGACGCATGTCAATGCTATCCAATTGGTCGAGCAATTTACGGCAAGCAGAACGAATGGCATCCGCAACGCTGATGAATTTTTTTTCGTCGCCAACGTGGAATTTGAGATCCGTGAGAAGTTCCTTAGGCATGTCTAAACTAATCTTGGGCATACTCTGCCCATATTGCAGTAATATTTTAAGAATACTATGATTTTGTTGTAATGATATCCTCGCGACGGAATTGTTTGGCTGCATAGCGAATGGTGAGGAGACATACGAGAGATGAGACCAAAACCCAAACAACAACGTGCTCTATGATGATTCTATTAAGTAGCAATTCCCGCAAACCAAGCAATACGTTGACAAATGGTATACCAAACCAAAACATTTCAACATCGTCAAGATTTATGAATTGAGTCAGTAAAATTGGGAGAATCATTGCAAGTGTAATCGGAGTTAGTACAGATCCTGCCTCTTTGACAGATTTCGAACGCATTGCTAGAGCCAAATAGAGTGCAACAATCATCGTTCCATAGAAACCAACTGCAAGTGCAAGTAAGAATATTGAGCCAAAACTCAAGGATGGGACGTCTATGAAATCGCTTGCGAGATAAGCAATTCCAAACAGTAAACCACTGATCTGCAACGTCACTCCAACCGCTGTAATTGATACAACAGCGAGCCATTTTCCAAGTAACAACTCTGTTCGAGAAAGGGGTAAACTTAGCAGAGATTCTAACGTCCCACGTTCCCGTTCGCCTACAGTCATATCAATTGCTGGCTGGACTGCAGCGCTTGCAGTCCATATGGCCAAAACAAATGGAATGAATAACGACAATAACATTCCTGCTTGTTCTCCTTTTGTTGCAACATCCGCATCAGAAATAGATCCATCCCACCGTAGTGGATTCAAAGTGGATTCAACATCCAATCCTGCTGATTCTATTCGTTCTATTGTTAGGTTCTCCTCCCATTCGAATAGGACATCCAATATACGGTTCCTGGCCTCATTTGACTGTTCAGAGGTTGAAAGATGGAGAATTGCATAATACCAAGTTTCGTTGCGTTCTTCAATACGGAGAATAGCGTCATATTCTAAGCTACGTAACAGTTCTGTATTGTTCTCAGGCTCTGCAAGTGTTGTGAGATTTGATGGCATCGCCACTTGTGTAATGATAGCAGATTGGTTTTCAATTTCTTGAATCAACAATAAATCGATATCGTCTGATTGAATCAAAACTTGGATTGATTTTTCTTCAAGTTCGGCGGCTTCATTTTGCATAACTACTGGGAAGGCAATAAATAACAACGGAAATAACAAGAGTGGAATGAGTACGAGTGCAACGATAGTTCTCCAGTCTCGGATGAATTCGATGATCTCTTTCTTTGCGACGATGACAATTCTCTTTCGACTATTCATCTTCGCTCACCTCCATTTTCATAGATGGAGTAAACAGTCGTCGCCATAACGTTGCCATTCGAGAAGGAGTTTCAGTCTCTTCTGTTCTTGGTCTTGCAGTTTCCTTCGTGAAGGCAACATATGCTTCTTCCAACGTGTTAGAGTTTGTCATATTGAGAAGTTCTTCAGGAGTACCATCGGCTTGAACAATTCCATTATGTATGATGATGATTCGATCGCATACTTGTTGTGCTTCTGCTAAATGGTGTGTGGAATAAATAACTGTCCCACCTTCATCCTTCAGTTTACGAACTAAACGTCGCACGGTACGTGCGGATGTAACATCGAGACCTCCGGTTGGTTCGTCTAGGAGTAAGATTTGTGGTCCATGTGCAAGAGCTCTAAGCAATGCCGTTTTCTGTTTCATACCTCTAGAAAATCCTTCAGTGTATCGATGCAAGGATTGTTCGATGTCAAGAAGTTTGGCGAATCGGTACGTTCGATCCCATGCTACCTGATCATCTATACCATGCAGTCGACTGTGATATCGAATATTTTCCCATGCTGTTAATTTAGAATACAATCCAGTTGATTCAGGAACAACCCCCAGAACGTTTCTCATTTCTGTCACAGGACGATCATTATTCAATTCAACAGAACCTTCTGTTGGCCTATACACGCCGGACATGAGTCGCAGAAGTGTTGTCTTTCCCGCTCCATTACCCCCGACCAATCCGATCACCGAATTGCGATGGATTTCAAAATTCACATAATCTATGGCTTGGACATCACCAAACGATTTTTTCACATTGATTAAACGCAGTAATGGATCCATTTGAGGCACACTCAAGATGCTCGACCACTTTCTACAGCGAAATCCAAACCAGGATGCTTCTCTTCCAATCGTTTAGCACGATCGAGTGTGTTGCGCAATTCCTGATGGATTTCCTTCTGTGAGACACCCATTTCAATGAGTGTTCCAATTAATTCAAAGGCGCCTTGGACAGCACCAGCATCAAGAAATGCTTCATTGGTAATAGTACCGTCATGGCGAAGGGTTTCCAATTGTTGAGCAAGAAATTCTGATTCTTGGCGAATCTTTGGTCCTGCAATGTGCGGTAAGGCCATCAGGTGGTCAATACAACTCCTCATCGCTCCTCAGAAGCAAAAGACGATTATGAGCATTCTGTCAGTTTCATCTCTCATCGCTGTTTCAATTCGATGAGGATTCCGCCAGTACTTTTGGGATGGACGAATGCAATAATAGAGTTGTGTGCGCCTGTTCTTGGAACTGAATCAATCATTCGCACTCCGTTATTGACAAGGTGTGCAATCATTTCTTCAATATCATCAACAGCTAGGCAGAGTTGTTGAATCCCCGGCCCTCTCTTATCAAGGAATTTTCCGATTGGAGTTAATGGGCCCGTAGGTTCCAAAATTTCGATGTTGGTTTTGGAATGTTTAATTTCACTCAATGGGAAGAATCTCGTAGTCACGCCTTGATCATCAACTCGATCATCTTCACCATCAGCAATGAGGCCGATGAGTTTCCAGAAACGACTTCCTTCATCCAATGTATTCGCAGCAATTCCAATGTGATCGATTGTTATTCGTTGCTTCATTGCGATACCCCCCTAAAATCCGCTAGGTGCAGAATATGTGCCGAATACATCCTTCATTGCCTGCATAATTTCACCCAATGTTGCATCCGCTCGTACTGCCTCAAGAACGATTGGAAATAGATTGTTTCCACTTTGAGATGCCTCGGTTATTTGTTTCAAAATCAATGTTACCGAATCCATATTCCTTTCAGAACGTAAGGCTTGCAGTCGATTATGTTGATGTTTTGTTACCTCTGGGTTGAGTTTCATTGGTTGAATTTGAATACGTTCTTCCATAGTTCCATGATTGACTCCAACGATACGTCGCTCACCTCGTTCAATTTCGTTAAAATATCTGTACGCAGTTGTGTGAATTTCTTGTTGCTGATATCCTTGCTCGATTGCTTTTAGAGCTCCACCCATGGCTTCGATTTTCTCTATCTCCTTTTTGGATTTGGTATAGATTTCGTCAGTTAACGATTCAATGTGGTATGATCCAGCGAATGGATCAACAACATCAGCAACTCCCGATTCCTCAGCAATAATTTGTTGAGTTCGTAGAGCAATTGTTGCACTCTCTTCGGTTGGTAAACCAAGCGCTTCGTCGTAACTGTTCGTGTGCAAACTCTGTGTCCCACCACAAACTGCAGCGAGGGCTTGAATCGTCACTCGACTTATGTTGTTGAGTGGTTGTTGGGCTGTTAATGAAACACCTGCAACTTGAGTGTGAAATCTCAATTTCGTCGAACGAGGGTTGGTTGGCGAATATCGTTCGACCATCAAATCGTGCCACAGTCGACGTGCGGCCCGAAATTTAGAAACTTCCTCAAGGAAATCATTATGGCAATTGAAAAAGAAAGATAGGCGTGGAGCAAATGTATCCACCTCTAACCCTTTTTGACATGCGGAGTCAACGTATGCCAAAGCATTGGATATTGTAAACGCTAATTCCTGAACCGCTGTTGAGCCAGCCTCGCGTATATGGTAACCTGAAATTGAAATTGTATTCCATCTTGGAATTTGTTCCGCACAGTATTCAAAGATGTCAGTAATTAACCTCATTGAATGAACCGGTGGAAATACGTACGTTCCTCGGGCAATGTATTCTTTGAGTATGTCATTTTGGATTGTCCCTGAAATTTGACTACTTGAAACTCCTTGTTCTTCTGCTACAACACAATACATTGCGAGTAATATCATTGCTGGAGAATTGATTGTCATCGATGTAGATACCTTGTCAAGTGGAATATCCTCAAACAAATCCCTCATATCCTGTAAACATGATATTGACACTCCGACCTTTCCTACTTCTCCTTCGCTTAATGGATCATCTGCGTCCAATCCAAGTTGAGTTGGTAAATCGAAGGCGACCGACAATCCTTTCTGTCCACGGCCAAGAAGTAATCGAAAACGTTCATTTGTTTCTTTGGCTGATGAAAAACCAGCATATTGACGCATTGTCCATAATCGAGAGCGATACATTTGCTCATGTATCCCTCTTGTGAAAGGAGGTTGTCCGGGTAATTCTGTTTGATCGGCCGGTGCATGGTATGCGGGAATTGGGAGTCCTCCCAACGTCTCCCATCTTGATTTCCTTAATTCGACCATGCTGCATCCATGCAAAGACGATTCATCAAGCCTCGCATTGCTCAGTGGTTTACGCCACCAGGACCATGTGCATGACCGTGTTCAAGTTCTTCATCTGTAGCAGGTCTTACATCGACAACTTCAACACTAAACTGGAGTGTCTGTCCCGCCAATTTGTGGTTGAAATCAACGGTGACAACATCATCTTCCACAGATACAACATTGAATGGTCCGACATCGGACATTAATGTCATCCCTGGTTCTGGAGCAATGTCTCCAAACATACCTGCCGGGATTTGTTGTACGGCTTCAGGAATTCGTTCTCCGTAAGCTCTTTCAGGTTCGAGTGTAAAAGTTCTACGTTCACCCTTAGCAGCACCAATTAATTCTTGCTCAAAGCCCGGAATCATCTGTTGGTGGCCAACAAGGAATGCTAGAGGATCTCGCCCTTCACTAGTATCGAATACTTCGCCACTTTCAGGCAGAGTCCCTGTGTAATGGACTGATGCTACGGAATTTTCTTCAATTATACTCATATGATTACCTTCTGGTTGTAAGTGCCCTGACGAGGTCTCTTAATTGTTGGGCTACATTGTCGCTAATGATGAGTTGTTCTTCTTTCTCAGTGATGAACTCATAGGTGGCTTCGACTCCGATACGTTCCCCTTTCGCCCAAATTTGACCAAGTAAATTTGACCTGTGTTCATCAGCTACGCTATCATCGTCAAGGATGTCTCTTGCAGCATATTTGTAGTCGTTGTATCGTTGACGGTTGAGTTTCTTTACCTTCGGTTGCCGTCCTCCACCTGAGTCATCATGACGTGATCGACGCCTTCGATGCTCACGCTTCTTCGGTGTTTCTGTAACGATTTGTTTGAAAACATTCTTGGACGATACATTGTCCTCAGGAATGACGGTATTGGTGATTGGTTGGACATCTGCACCTATCGCTGAAGAGGTTTCATCTCTGACAGATGTTTCAGGTTGTACTTCTACTTGAGCGGGTTGAACAGTAACAGGAGCCGTTGGTTCCAAAATTGATTCGGTCTTCTTCACGGATTCTTGGGACTGCTTTCGCAATTCTGCCAACCGATCTGCCCGAGAGACTTGTTGTGTCGTTTGTGGATTTGTTGGTGTATTGAACGTACTGGATTCAATAGCTGGTCTTTGTAGAGATGGAGAGGATGCAGTTGGCTGTGAACCCAATCGTTTTCGTGCCTCTTCTTGTTTCTTCTTCAATTCAGTTGAATCGGGACCCGTTCGAGTTTGCGACCGGTTTTGGGTAGCGGGACGAGCATCATTTGTTTGGCTTCGTTCACTTCGTTTCTTTTGGCGAACTTGGTTCGCATTCGCAGCAAATGGATTAAATGGCTCATCCGGTTTTCTGCGACGGTCTCGAATTGTGAATCCCCCAGTAATAGAATCTCACTGCCGACTTGTTAAAAACAATCCGCTGATTCTGCCTAACTCCAGTTCACTACTGTGTCATCGGTTCTCATGTATTGATCAATTCCGCTGGATTCAAAGGGAGTTTTACGACCAGTCTTAAGTTCGATATATCCAAGTAGACCAATCATCGTACCATTATCGATACAATACATTCTCGGAGGTGCATGCGATGTTGATTCGCGCTCACCAGCCATTAGTGTTGACATTTCTCGGAGTCTGTCGTTGCATGCAACGCCGCCACCAAGAAGAACCTCATTCTTTCCACTATGAGCGAGTGCTCGTTCCGCCACTTCAATGCATGCAGCAAAGGCATGTTCTTGCAATGACCAGCACACTGACCCAAGAGAATGGCCTTTCTCTATCAGACGTTGAGCAGCTGTAAGAATGCCTGAAAACGCTAGATCCATTCCGCGTACAGGATATGGAAGTTCTAAACCATCTAAAGTAGCGTGTGGATTTTCGTCAATGTATTCCTTTGCTAGTTTTTCGATAACGGGTCCACCCGGGAATGGAATGCCCTGTAGACGAGCAAATTTATCCAGCATATTTCCAATACCAATATCCAATGTTTCTCCAAGAACACGGTATTTGCCTTGTAATTTCGCAATGACTTGAGTGTTGCCTCCACTGACGTACAATAAAACAGGATCATCACAATCACATTGTTGTCGTCCTATTTCGATGTGAGCAACACAATGATTGACGCCGATAAGAGGTACGCCCAACTTGCTCGATATAGTTCGTGCAACAGACGCTCCGATTCGAAGACATGGCCCCAAACCAGGGCCTTGAGAATATGCAATTGCTCCAATGTCTGATGGTTTGAGATTTTGTGAGTAAAGGACTTCTTGAAACAATTTACCAGCATAATCACGATGGTGATCCGCCGCCTCTCGAGGATGAATGCCACCCTCGAGCGGTTTTATTGTATCACCAACGGAGGGATACGGTATACCTTCTGGATTCACCAATCCAAAGGAAAATGTATGTGCAGTGGACTCAATACCTATTGTCCATTTCCCGTTGCTCATAGATGACCGTGTATGCGATTGTTCTTCAACTCTCACCTCTAGCCTCATACTATGCGAACCATTTTTCACAACATTGGTTCGTTGCAAACGATGGATGATAAACAATCAATCTATACTGGAAAAAGTATTATTGTATATCAAAATAAAATAGAGAGTATTGCTGATTCAATAGAAGAGTTCGAATCCTCTGATGCTAAAATTATTGACGTAGAAGGTAGAGCCATCGTCCCTGGTTTTATCGATGGCCACAATCACTTGATTTGGTCTGGAGATCGATTCAATGAACATAAATTGAGGATGGAAGGTAAAACATATTCGGAAATTGCTCAGTTGGGTGGTGGCATTATGGAAACAGTTCGGTCCACAAGACTGTCAAGTTCTGATGAATTATTTGAAATTGGAAGAGCACGCCTGATGGAATCGTTGCGTAATGGAACAACATTCGTAGAAGCAAAATCAGGATATGGGTTGTCGACTGGGTATGAATTGGCCCTGTTATCTGCTGTTGATAAACTAAAATCGGTAAATGGTTTGCCATCCATTCATTCAACGTGGATGGGAGCTCATGCTGTGACTCCTGAGCATACATACGATACGTATACTGAAGAGATACTATCCGAGCAACTGCCGGCAATACTCGACTCAGGTCTTGCTGAATCTGCAGATGTCTTCTGCGAACCGGGTTGGTTTACTTTGGAACAAACTGAAGACATTTTAGTTGCTTCCCGAAAAGGTGGTCTAGACCTTCGAATGCATGTAGATGAATTTTCAGATGGTGGAGGCGGAGAGTTGGCTGCAGAATTGGGTGTTCGAACTGCAGATCATGCACACCATACTTCCATGGATACGCGTATCAAAATGAAAGAAGCAGGAGTAATGACAGGATTCTTGCCCGGAACGCCATATTGCAATGGAGACGAGTGGCCATCATTCTCAGAGATTCAGGAAAGGCAAATACCGTTTACAATGGCCACAGATTTTAATCCAAACTGTTTCATTAACAGCCTTCCTTTCATTGGCTCTTTAGCAGTCCAACGAAATTCTATGTCTCCATATGATGCACTTTCTTGTGTTACGAGAAATGCTGCAATATCTACACCTAGGGCAGATGGGATTGAACATGGCGTACTAAGGGATGGAGCAATTGCGAATTTTAATATTCTCAACAGTAAGCATTGGGAGAGTTGGTGTATGACTCCTTCCTCGTCCCCAATTCATTCGGTTTGTTTGGAAGGCGAGCATATTGAATTCTAGCAATGCATTAATGAAATTGCTTGTAAATTATATATTATTTAGATTATTATAGGTTGATTATCATGGCTTGGTTGGAAACTGTTGTATGCTCGTCTCATAAAAAAGTAGATGCTCGTTTTCTGAGAGTTCTGAATTCACATCAAGAACTGAAGCGAAGGCAACATGGATGCTTGTTAGCTTGGGCTGCTCGATCAGTAGATGGTCAACCATTATTTCTTGTCCAAACATTATACCAATCGCGAAAACATATGAAAAGCATTTCAAAACTTGTTGGAGAGAAACTTGATTCTGAACATGGACCTCTTGAATCATTCATGAGTGGTCCTCCTTTGGTGGGTATTTTCGAAGTTGATGAAGTTCAATTCCTCGATCAATTCAAAACCGTAGAAAAAGAATAATGCTTATGGTCGTATAATGGTAGTTATACGACATTGCATAGGATTGGGTATGTATCAGGACAATACATGTTGTGACGAAATTAATCGCAGTCCCCCGTTTTTCATTTACATGAAGGTGCTTAATATCCAAGAAATTCTATTTTCACTACTCTAAGTAGGGGGTCAAAGGGGGATTTTGTAGCTTTCTTGAGCAAAGAGTTCATACAGTTCCACGAATACCGATTGGATATGACTCAAGTTGAGGGTTTTTGTTTGAAATGTAAAACATACGGCCCAATTGTGAATGGCAAAGAAATCAAAATGTCAAATGGTCGTACGCGTTTTGCAGGAACGTGCTCTCAACAAGGATGTACCGGTAAAATTTCAAAGATCATCTCCTGAAATTAGAATATCCCCACCGATGTGAATAAATACGCGTCTATGGTGGGAAGACTACCTAGGGCTCGTGGTCTAGGGGTTATGACGTTGCCTTGACATGGCAAAGATCGAGAGTTCGATTCTCTCCGAGCCCACCAGTGAATTACTATCAGGGATAATGCTTTTAATTGATATTTTAATTACTAATTGAATAATCAATCATCATGAATCAATTCCACATCTTCAGTCTCAGATTTTTCAATTTTGACCGGAGGATGTTCGTCTCCGAGATCAGAAAAATCGGTATTTCCACCTGTCCAAGATTGAATCTCATTTGTCTCATCAAATTTTTCGGAAAGTACCTTACTGTTACTTGAAAGTGAATAAGCAGAAGGATCAATCTCACGTTGTTGAACACGTTCAGATGGGTCGGGGGCTTTCCGATCTTCCATGGGCATTGATGAATGAAAAAGACCACATTCAGGGCATTTGAATGTGCCTTTAGCTTCCAATGTCCCACATGATGGGCATCGAACTGCTGCCAACAAACTAAACAACGGGTCTGGATTCAAGTTCATTCCTCTGGAATGAACATTTCATCTTGATAACCAACGATTTCATCGCCGGTTTCTTCATCTTCAATGACGACGGTGTCTTCATCATCATCAAAATCAAGAATAGTTCCATAGTATTCTTCACCGTCGATATCGAGTCCAACGTAATCGCCGATGTCAGGAGCGGATTCCTCTTCATCGTCATCCTCAGATTTTTCTTCATCTTCAATCTCCACATCGCTGTCATCTGCAGATTCTGCGTCCGTATTATCTGCAGATTCTTCGATGGCTTCCTGGACTTCAGTTCGATCCGCGTCAACGTCTTTCATTGCCTTGACTCGTGCCCTCCAACCTGGTGCTAGAACCAAATGTGTATACAGACTCCAAACTAGACCTGCTCCAGCCAATGTCATCAACACTATTGCATCCCAATAGAATTTACCAGGCATTGATGATGCTTTTCCTGCTAATGGTGTCAGAGAGTTCTTGCATTTTCCTTCTTGAATATTCGGGTCACAAGGGTAAGCATCACCCTCGGAAACAATGGTTCCATCATCGAGTTGCCATTCGGTTAGCTGTGCATCGCTTCGGATTTCGAGTTCTACGGTGCCACCTGTCCCGTCAACAATCGGGAATAGCCCATTGACAAGTAGTCCAACGATCAGTATGCCAAACGAAGCATGTATCAATGGCCAAATCGCGTCATGCCATTTCTTTGACATAAACCGAGTTTGCCACTCGGAGGGGAATGTCTTGACGGATTCAGCATCTTCATCGTCAATTGTTGCAATACTATCTTCATGCTTCTCAATCGCATTCACAAATTCAACCATGTCGATGTTGCCATCACCATCGGAATCCATAGTCGAAAGAAGTGCATCTGCTTCTGATTGATTCAAACCATCAGGAAGGATTTGATTCAACTTGGTTACCAATTCTTCGGATGTCAAAAGTCGGTCTCCATCATCATCAAGGTCTCCAAAGGCGTTCGCAAGTGAGATGTCCTTTTCCTCAATAACATCCAAGAGGAGTTCCATAATTTCCGATGTTGAACGACTGACCGATGATTCAATATCAGAGGTTTCCTCTTCGTGTATCTCATCCTCAACAGGTTCCTCGTCCCCATCTTCGTAATCATCTTCTTCTGATTCCATATCTTCATTAGAATCGGTTGAGGAAATATCTTCTTCATCTTCAGAATCTTCATCCTGGTCTACTGATTCCTCATCTTCATCAAGAATCTCTTCGACATCCTCCTCTTCAGATTCTTCTTCTAATTCTTGATCATCTTCATCCGACTCTTCTTCCAAATCCTCTGTATCTTGGATGGATTCTGAATCATCTTCGGTTTCTACAGCTTCAGAATCGTCAATACTTTCTGATTCTGACGAATCCAACTCTTCTCCACCGATAATGGATTGGAGTTCTTCGAGATCAATAAGACTGTCACCGTCTTCATCAATTGCTTCCACCAATTTATCAACTTGAGAAGGTGGTAAATCAGCGAGATTTAGAGAAAGTAAGCCTTCTTTTAACTCACCTGAATCGATCATATTGTCGTTGTTAGTGTCAAAGCGACCAAAGAGTGTTTTTACATCCATCTTGTTGTTTGCCATCCACGTGCGAAGTATATCGACAACATCATCTGCGACAAAAACAACCCCACACTCTGGACATTTCGTGGAATCCAGTGGGACCAACGCATTACATGCTCCACACTCGCCCAAGGCTTCATCAGATACGCCTGAAAATGAAATTCCACATTCGGGACATTCACTCGAATCAGCAGGTACAATCGCCCTACAAGAACCACATTCTGCCATAGCGACATCTTCATTTTCATCTGACATGGTAGGTCACTGGTAACTACCAATACCTGAGCCAATATAATGGTTGATGATGATTTAGACGATGAAACCTATTTATCTTCGTCAACAAGGAGACGCAAGGGGGAACATAAATGGAACAAAGTATTCAGTCAATCCAAGCGACAAACACTGATACATTCATCGAACGAATAGACCTACTATCAATCCCGGATTCCCATCAACAAATTTTCATTTCACGCTATCCTGCCACAAGACTCGTTGATCGTTTAGACATATCCAAAATTCGTTGTTTCTGGCTCACCTTGTCACAGGGGACAGGTTCATTAGAACCTAGTTTGGAGAAACTCAATCACCTGATCGAGTCCACAATATCAGATGGAGAAGGTTCTATTTTTATTGAGGGCATTGAGTGGCTAACTTCCCTTCATGGGTTTGATGCAGTTCATTCAATGATTCGATCAGTTGCAGAAAAAGTGTCCATGAGCAAGTGGTCCATTTATCTCTCAATATCCAAGGAAAGTTTCGATCAACGTGAGCATTCTAGATTGAACAGAGAGGCTCCTTTGATGGAGTTTCAAGAAAGATCGATTGATTCGAATGAAGAGCAATTGACTATGAATATTCCTGAATCCACGTTGTTTTCTTCAAACATAGAAATGGATCTCAACGATGATGGAACACCAAAATTGGTCTTGCTGACACGATTGCCACGTACAGGTTTCACAAAACAAATACTTCAACGTCGTATACTTCAATGGCGTCGCATGGGACTGGATACCTCCGAAATTGAATCAACATTGTACTCCGAAAATACGGATTTGATGTACGAGACATATGTTTCTGTTGAAGAGAGTGTTCGTCGAGCAACTGAACTTGAGCGATTTATCCTAGAAAATGTACAAAACACACAAGAGAAAACCATTGCATTATTTCGCCTCCGCCAACTCACGGGACTATCTGAATTGGAACGGACATATTTCTCAAATTGATTTCCTTAAGGGCGAGCTGAGCATGGATTGAACAATGGAAAGCCATTTGGAAGAACGTAATTCTTTCGCAATTGAAACAATTTCATCACTCGTGCTTCGATCTCCTATTCCTTCAGGAATAATTTGGTCCATGCATCGAAGCAATGCTTCCACACAAGTTGAGGATTTCCTGTCGATCAATTTGATTGCTCTATGGGCTACGAATGCCTCACATGCGACAACTTCTGAACATCTCTGTATTGCTTCAAATAAGTTCCAACTTGCAGTAGCGCCCATGCTGACATGATCCTCTTGCCCAGCCGATGTCGTTGTCGTAAAGGCTGATCTTGGAGCAGAATGCCCGTGTAATTCCCCCAGAGCAGCGGCTGCGGCATATTGAACAATCATCAGACCTGATTCAAGACCAGGATTCTCTGCCAAGAAGGGACGGATAGCTCTACGTGCTGGATCGAGCATCTGGTCAATTCGTCGCTCACTTATGGAAGATAGTTCAAAGAGAGACAAACTCATGGCATCCGAGACCAATGCGAGAACTTCTGCATGGAAGTTTCCTTGGGATACAACCTCATGAGGACCAGGATGTTCCGAATCAGGGAAAATCAAAGGATTATCTGTCGATGAATTGAGTTCGATAGAGACCGTTTCAATCAGTTTTTGTAGGGTTTCTTGTACGGGACCGTGCACTTGTGGGATACATCTGAACGAGTATGGATCCTGTACTCTGTTGCAATCATTATGAGAGTAAAGGATTTCTGAGTCAGATAAAATAAGTTGCATTCGAGATGAAACGAAAAGTTGGCCTTGATGAGGCCTGGTTTGATGAATACGCTCATCAAAAGGCGTGAGTGTTGATTCTGTAGCATCGATGGACATACCTGCGACAATATCAGCATATGTCAACAACTGTCGAAGTTGTTCAATCGACAACGACAGCATTCCTGTGATGAGACTTGTACCGTTAATCAGGGATAATCCATCCTTTGCTTTCAATGTCAGTGGTGCTAATTCACAGTCTTGAATCACTTCCATTGCACTCATTGTTCGTCCTTTAAATTCCACCATTCCTTCACCAACGAGGGCACAAGCCAGATGTGAAAGTGGTGCTAAATCGCCACTGGCCCCCAGACTTCCAATTCGTGGAACAATGGGGTGGATTCCTTTGTTGAGGAAAAATGATAATTGGTGAACAACGTCAGGATGACACCCTGAATGTCCTTTTACCAATGAATTCAATCGTACGCACATCATTGCACGTACCAATTCTATTGGTAAATTTGGGCCTAGACCTGTAGCATGAGAACGTATGAGATTAAGTTGTAATTGTTCAACGTCATCTTGATCGATTCGTGAGTGCACAAGTGAACCGAATCCTGTATTGATTCCATACACAATTTCATTTCCCAATACAATTCTATCGACAACAGCACG
>Ga0213867_1000614_pt1 | contig 15911 bp, 12 predicted proteins | sample PICome_12_FD_160120 | JGI IMG/M metagenome (GOLD analysis project Ga0213867, IMG submission 160120) | Coastal seawater microbial communities near Pivers Island, North Carolina, United States - PICO540 | ecosystem: Environmental > Aquatic > Marine > Coastal | place: USA: North Carolina... | reverse complement strand
ATTTTACTAAGTTCTTTATAATTTTTATAAAGCTTGTCCCATTTGCCCGGATAACGAATATACTCATAACAGTCGCCAGATCCGTCAATACTTGCTTGTATGCGTACTCTAGCAAACTTTTCCCATCTATCGTAATAACTAGAAATTTTATTAACTTGTAAATTCGTATTAAAGAAAATTTCAATATTTTTTGATTGGCCAGTTTCAATTAGCAAATCTAATATTTCAAAATGCATAGAATTAATAAGAGGCTCACCGCCTAACATATAGATATTTTTAAGATTTACAGCCTTTCTAAATAGTTCTAATATTTTTTCTTTGTCTGAGTCACTATGATCAATATCTACATCGCCCTGCCAAATTCCCATATCCTTTTGCTGCTTGGCTAGCAAACTACTGCTAGTAGGAGTACACATTCTACAGGCTAGATTACATTTATTTCCTAATGTTAAATCAATGTATTCAATATCTTCAAAGTTAAGTTCTTTCTTAAAAGTTCTGACACCTGTAGTATTGATGTTATAGTTTTTGTGTCTATTAGCAACTTCTCTAAAACTCATAACACCCATATCTTCCATTTCCCAACAACGTGAGCATTTAGGATGTCTTTCGTCTTTTAAGAAAGATTCTCGGATGTCATGTATAAATGGATTATTAATAAGGCCATTAACATCTACATCTTGAACAAAGAACGTATCTGTTAGTCCATGTCCGCCATTACAGCAGTGACGTATTTCTCCATTTGCGGAAATACTAACACTATTAAAAGGTAATACACAATAATGTTTTAAATTGTTTAAATCTTTAGTTGTCAAGGTAAGATCCTAACTTATCTCCTAGTTCTCCAAAATCTAGGCTATTATATTCAACGCCGCAACAACTGCCGCATTTAAATGGACGCATATTTTTGCTCTTTTTGTCCGTGCGCCATGTGTCTGGAATAAATTTACGGAATGCGTCTCTTTGTAAAATGTCATAAAGATTATGTTTATGCATATTAAAATTATCTACGCCGCCGTCTAAATCTAATATTTTCATATAGTTTTCATCAACAAATGCGCCTGACCCTTCTCTAGGATAAAAAGGTTCTGATCCTAAGAAACAACAAGGTGCAACAGTACCGTCTGCACTTATATAGATTTCATTTATAGGATTGTCATGTCTAGCACCTGCACAACTTCTACAAGCAACACTAAGATTGTTTAATTCAATTTCTCTATATGCTCCATCAACAAATACTTGTTGTTTATTATTCACGCCTTTCATTTTACGAAGTTGCTTTACACTAATACTTTGTCTATCTTGATCTTTAAAGTAAGTGGCATCTTCAAAATTGTGTTTAAATGCTGCATCTGTAGGCTGTTCTAAATCATACAAGTGTTCGCCTTTTTCATAAACAGGATAAAACCCTTGTCCTTGATCATTATAGTTTGCCCAGCGTGTTGTTTTCTTTACATTAAAGTTTTTGAAGCCCATTTTTATTGCCATATCACGTGCTTCTTCAACCTGATGCTCATTATGTTTAAACACAATAAAGTCCCAGTGTGCAACTCCGCCTGCGTCTATAAATGCTTGCGCATTTTCAATTGACTTTTTAAAGTTAGTTTTCCGTCTGTATATATGATTAGTATCTTCTAAACCGTCTAGACTGAAAGTACAATAATTTCCTTTGTTCTGTTCAGCCCGCATAACAGTACCTAAATCGTACCACCATTGCGGAGTGCGCAAACTTGCATTAGTATTACACGCTAGACCTATAGTAGGATTTACCTCGCGGACATATTGATAGATTTTTGAGAAATCTCTACAAGCACAAGGATCACCAAAATTGCCACAACTAAGTATTTTTCTTAAATTCTTAATAAACTCTTCAGGCCATGCTTTTATAAAATTATCCAGTGTCCATTCTGTATTTGCTAGTCCGGGATTTTCAAATCCATCAAAAGTATATCTAGGACACATTGGACAAGCACTATTACACTTGTCGCTCGGTTCCCAATGAACACCTTCTATTATGCCATTCCACATATATTATCCTTCGTATGTATCATAAACTTCTTTACATTGATTGTAAAATCCTTCGTACTCAGGAAATACTTCTAGTAAATTAAGTCCAACTCTTTTGTCGTTTTCTTGAAAGAAACTAAAGAAATCTCTTCTTCCCTGTTTAATTTTTTCTGGATCAACAGGATTTTCTTTCATATAATTTGTTACACGTTTAAACTTTTCATACTCGCTCGGTCTAAATAAATCCATTCGAGAATCAATAAAGTCTAGTGTATCATCCATATATCTATTAAATTCTTCAGGTAAAATGTTAATCATCCAATGAGGCGGTTCTTTAAGGTATGGAACATCAAACCCGATCGCTTCATGGCCAAATTCTTCTCTCCATTCTATAACCTTTTCTAATAGACTTTTAAAGTTAGTAACACACAGTACATTGAAAGTTACCATAATACTAACTCTGAACCCTCTGCGCATTGCTTCTTTTAGATTTCTTTCCCAATGCTCTAGTTTTAATCCTGTACGCATATACTCTGCTTGAGGACCCCATGTGTCTATGCTTGTAAATAAAGAGAAAGATTTAATTTTATTTTGATTTAATAAACTTTCAACTCTGTCATACATTTTATCAGTTTTAGCATAACTTACACCTAGATTACTATTAATATTAATATCCAACTGAGGCGCAGGTTCTTTTTCTAATAAATCAAAAAATTGCATAGCACCTGGATTCATCAAAGGTTCGCCTCCTGTGATACGTAATGTCCATAAATCTTTCTTAAGACTTGGCCACCATTTCCAAAATGCTTCTACATAAGGATTGTCATCTTTGGGCCCATAATATGTTCCGTGTTCTAAAAACTCAATACCATACTGATTGTAAGTTAAATCGTAATTACCATGCTTTTTAATTTCATCCATCCACAGCGTACTTGCTTGTGGAGAACAATACCCACATCTATAATTACAGCCGTTGCCAAAACTTACCTCTAAGTATCTAGGATTTACAGGTGCATCCCAAGGTAGTTTTGCAAGATTTTCAATTTCATCAATTGCATAATCACTTGCACTGTGAAACATTCTATCGCTTAGATGCTCTCCTGGCAAGTCTTCAATATTCCAGCAGTAATAACATTCTGCAGGGCGTCCGCCTTCTAACATTGTTTTACGCTGTTCTTTTTTCCACTGTGTGTTGTGTAATGCACTAGGATCTTTTTTAATTTCATCTAAAGGAATATGATGAGGACGAGGATGATAACAACTGTGATTATCTCCTGTGTGCAAATATAGCGTTTGATGTAGCCATTTCATAGCACAAAAACCTGGACCTACTTTATTAAGTCTTTCTGCTACTGCATCTATTCTTTTATCTCTGCTCATAATATTCCTTACATTCGTTATAAAAGTTTATCATAGTTGGAAATGTTTCCATAAAATTAGTATTTCGTCTTTTGTCGTGTTGCTTAAAGAACAGATAGAAATTTTTCTTAGCAGTAAGCTCTTCGTCAGTATTTAATGGCTCACTTGCCCAATCCAGGAGTCTTCTGACTTTATCAATCTCGTGATCCTTGAATCCTTTAAATCTTGTATCTGGTGTTTCTTTATTTTGTTCCATATATTCTATAGTATCACGTAATGGCTGTAGCATTTCAGGAGATGCTAGTTTCATACTTTGCCATTTAGGATCGTGTAGCATAGGAGCGTCCATCCAGATAAGCTGTCTATCATTACTATACTCTTTACGCAATCTATGTATATTTTTTATGTATAATAGTATATTAGGCAAACTAAGCAAATTAGCAGTAATAATAAATGTTAAACTGTGCTTAGATTGGTGCTTTAAATACGCTGTAACGTTCGTGTATAGCTGTTCAAAGTCTAAACCGTGTCTTATGTACTCTGCCTGTCTTCCCCAACTGTCTAAGCTACAAAACAACATAAAATGATCTACAGCATCTCTATCTGTAATATCTTTTAAATCATCCATAAACTTTTGCCATTGTCCTTTAGGAGGGCTACAGTTACTTGTTATACTAAGTTGGAGTGTATCACTTGGATTCTTCTTTACATAATCGAATACTTTGAATGTATTTTTATCCATAAGCGGTTCGCCGCCCGTCATACGAAAAGTTTGTAGTGTAGGATATATTTCTGGAAACCAATCCCAAAATGCTTGTACATAAGGATTACTAGGTGAATTGTCAATACCTAAACTATCTACCCATAAAGGATCATTATGGTTTCTGTCTGCTAGTTTATACGCTCCGTGCTTTTTAACTTCTTTGTGCCATTCTGTACTTAGATGAGGACTACAATAGCTACACTTTAAATTACATGCTTGATTAAAATTAACTTCTAAATACTTAGGCTTAGGACGTTTTGTTGTTAGTGCTTCTTGTATAAGGCCAGGCTCATATACATCTTTGCTACGATACGCTCTATCACTTATATTACCTTGATCTTCAATAGCCCAACAAAATTCACATTCGCTAGGACGTTCTCCTTTGAGCATCTTTTCACGTTGTTCTAGTTTATGCTTTGTATTATGTAGTGCGTCTGGCGATGCTTTTAATTCTTCTAACGGAATATTATGTGCTGGCGGATGATAACAACTATGCGTTTTTCCTGTTGGCATGTGTATGCTAACATTAAACCATTTTGCCAAACAAAAGCTAGGACTAACTTCATTTAATCCTTGTAATAAATCTTTTGCGTTTTCAAAATATTTGCTATCATAACGACCAGTAGTATCGCTGATCATTTCGTCGCCTTTTTGATTATTTTTCATTCGTTATCCTGTAGGATAGTTCTTCTAGTCGGGCTTTGATACGTAAATTTATAAAATCTACTTGCATCAGGATCTAATGGTTTTACAGGAATAGGTACGTCAATACCTTTTACAATTTTTTTACCTAGTTCTACTGTACCTTCATAAAGACTATCTTCATCAACTTGTATATTATCCCAAATATCATCTAAGCAATCGAAGTCTCTTACTTGTATATAATCCCAATCAGTAAGCATAGTTTTATAAAATCCTTGTCGTGCGCCATATATTGCCCATAGACCATTCTTAGCATCTGCACCCACACTCATCCAAATATATGCTCTATGTACATTGCGCCAATGATTTTTAAAAAAGCCGTTAATACTATCAGGTTTAATACCCTGATCTAAGCACATTTTTACGCCTTCTCTAAATCCTGCTCGCCATGCTTGTTTTGCACTAGCGTTATTATGTATTTCGGAAAATATCTTATCTACTTGTAGATAGCTTGCATCCCAACAAAAATCAACTTGTGCATGAGGATTGTCGCCTGCGTTTTCATGCGTTTTCATGTTTAACACATATTTTTTAGGCCAAAGTTTTACTCCGCCATTGCCATAAATTAATCCATTAATTTGATTGTTAGCAGCCCAACTAATTACATAATTACCTTGTTGCTGTTGAGTACTCAGTGTTATTTCTTCTTGTATTAAATCAGCATTAATTATGTTATCGCCGTCAATTGTAATAAAACGATCTGTGTCTGATATCTTTGCACATTCCTTGTGTGCAGCATCACTACCTTTTACACCATCTACACGTTTAGCCCACGGAATTTTGCTACACAGATCTGCATAATTTTTTTCTGCGTTTGGCTCGTCATAACTCAAATAAATTATATCGCATTCTGCTACACGAAGTGCTGTCATACTACTTTCTCATATAAAAATGTTTCAAAAATCTTAGACGTAAATATGCTTACGTCATCACCGTTATGTTCAAAAGAATGATGGAAAGGCAAAACTTCATAGCCTTGAGATAAAAGACTACCAAAATTAACGCTTATAGTTTTATAAAAAATATTAGGGTCGTGTTTTGCTGTAACGCTTAGATTAATATTTTTTGCTAAAAATGCGCCGTCTCTTTCAAAAATCTTTCTAATGTTATCACCTAATTTTAACTTCCAACATTTTTCTTTTAGATCTTGTACAATTACAAGATCGATGTCTTTGTTATTTTGTTCCTTAGATACTTCTTTGTAAGGTACTTCATGTAATACATTATATATGTGATCGTCTTTGATTGCAAGAGTTTCTTGCAATTTATATTCTTTTTCTACTTTATCAAATACAACCCTATAATCTTCTAGCCTAGCCTTTCCGTTCATAATAGGCTTTACATCTTCCGGATCAACTTGAATTGCTAAGAAATCAGTAGTATCAGTTTTAGTACCTATTTTGTTAATTTTTCCTGTTTCAGGAGTAAAATAAACATATGTACTTTCACTTGTATTAGTATCTTGTATAAGATCAAAAAGTTTTTTAAATTTATCAGACATTACATTTGCTTTCATATCTCGAAAGTATTATATCATCTACAAAGTCTTTTTCAGTATAATGGAAAATACCAGTTTGCAAATGATTACCGACTTTTATTTCGCAATCTTTATTGATATAGACATCAACTCTGTTTTGCCATTTTGTTGGTGTTTCAAACCACTTTTGTGCAGCAGGTTTCATATGGGTAAAACTTGGATAGGATATTTTATTATTTGTAACTTTACTTTCTATATCCATGATTTTAATTGCTATAGCAGCACTTACATCTAGGCTAACCCATTTAGGATATTCTTCAGATGCAAACTTACCATAAAATAGTTCCCAATTTTTTACAATTAGTTCTAGCCATTCAAAAAACTTTAATGCTGTGTCACATTTTTTAAAATAATAGAATCCTGTATAAATGTTAGGCAAGTCGTTTGCAACAAATGTTTTCCTGTAATACGTAGTTTCTACACGCTCGTTTCTATATGTATTAACATTAGTTGTAAAAAACATTTCATAGTCTTCAAGAAACTTCCACCAATTTGATATATCTTGTAGAACAAGCATATCAGTATCCATTACAATAGTTTCATCATAAGGACTGACGTGAAATATTTTCCATCTGTTTTCTATTTTCCAATCTGCCTTAGTTGCATCATCTCCGAATGGAATTGGAATAATTTTATCAAATAGCTTTTTATACTTACTAGGAACTTCGTCGTCTGTAACAATGCTAATAAGAGTGTTGCTGTTTGTAATAGACAAACTCATTGCTAGCAAACACGCTTGCTTTACATAATCGTCATTTTCATTATTTTGAGCTAGTACAACAACACCCTTAGTCATTTACTAATTCCTTATCAATTTCTCTCATCAAGCTAAACTTGTTCATTACATGAACATTTAGTCCGCTAGTTTCGGTAAGTGTATATTCACCTAAATACTTTTCTTTTTCAACTAAAAATAATAATTTATTTTTGTTTATTCTATGCAATATATCTTTATCAATTATATGATAAAGTTTTCCAGGCAATTGTCCTGCAAAAGGACCAGACTGGAATCCGTTCATCATATGTATAGCAATACTGAATGCAAAATCATTTCTAAAATAATTAGTTCTTAACTGATAAACTTTACAATAATGATCGTAATTTTCTTCAATATGAGTAACTAAGTCGAAAAATATTTTATTAGTTTCTGTTTTTCTAAAAAATACTACAGTAGCCCAATAAAATTCTACACTTGCTTCACTAATATATTGAAATTCTTCTTGACTTCTAAAGTCTGCAAGATCAGTAGAACTATTGTATATCAAAAAGTCTTCAGGACTGTCAAATGCATGTTTTAGTGCATCGTTGCATATGATTATATCCGAATCCATTAATAGTGTTTCATCATAAGGACTTAATGAATAAATGTGAGATCTATTGTTGTTTTTAAATAAACTTCTATACTCGTTAATTGTGCCGTCTCTAAAACGGCGTCTGTTCATGTCTTTTCTATTTTCTACAGAAATAATATGATCGAATACGTCTTGATCGTATGCTTCTTTTAAATAATCAGCACAGTCAGTGATAATACTAGTCGGAACACCTAAGTGTTCTTTTGCTCTTTTAGCAAGATACACACATTGCTTTATGTAATCAATTTTTTCATTGTTTTTTGCAAAAACAACAACACCTCTACTAGTCATTTATAAGTGTCTCTACTGAACGATTCTTTTTTAAGTTTTCATACTCTGTGTGATATTCGTTTGCTGCTGCAAAATATGTATCAATGATATCTTCATAGAAGTCATTTAAATCACTTATACGTGTAGGAATATCATTGTCATCAGTTAGTACAACATCAGTGTCGTTGCCTCGTTCGACTAAAAATCCTACAAATGTAATAAGCTCTTTAGTAATACTAAACTGACAACCGTTGATATAATATACAAGATCTTCGTATAGTTTTTCTTTTAGAAGTCGCTTTTTATTATTCAAAGTAACCATATAGTTACTAAATTCTAATGCTTTTTCTAAACGTTCATCCATTAAAAAACTCCTATTTTGCTTTATACATAGTATATAAGAAATATAGAAGTTTGTCAATAATTATTTGATTAAAGTGTTTGTAAATTTTGACCTACTGGATTAAATGTTACAGTATTGTAAGGTGTTCCGCCAATTGTAACTGTGCCATTTGGTCTATAAATTTGCATACTATTTGCAAGAGTACCATTTACATTTTCATCAACACCGTACCCTGGAGGATTGTCAAGATCTGCAAATTCTAATCTAAATGTGTAAGTTGCTCCGCTTTTCTTTGCAGATAATCTATATCTGTTGTTAGCATAACTTGCACCTGTATGTTCCATTAGAACTTGATAGGTTGTAGTTAAATTCCTAGGAGTAATTCCTGCTGTAATACTACCGCCAGGACCTGACTTTGTAAGTCCTGTACGAGAAAATGTCATTGACCCTACACCGTTAGGTGTATTAATCATATTACGCCAATCACCTGTTTTAGTTCCGCTACCGCCTGTTAGACTAGGATTAAATCTAATTTCTCCTGCGGCATTCCAAAAACCTCTACCTAATGCTGTACTTCCAAAATTAAGATTAAATTCATGATATCTTGTGCCGTTCCAGGCGCTTGTTCTTACCACATCGATACTAGTTCCAGTACCATCTCTAATACTTTCTAGATCAACTTGACCAGGATCAGCAATTAAAAACTTATCTGCTTCTACGTCTGTCATAGTGCTTTCTAGGAAAGTCAAATAACTTAATTCTATTACATCGCCGGTTTGAATAATAGCATTATTGCCAACTGTAAATGCTGATCCTACTTGGTGTATTCTTGCAGCAGCAATATCTAAATACAAATTAAAATAATCGTCATCTGTAATCTTATCTGCATCATAATAATTTAAAATATGAGATCCTGTAGATCCTGTCAATAAATCGACTTGACGTGTAAATGTAGTTCCGTCATATTCATACCAAAGTTCTATGGTATTTCCATCTATAACTTTAAGATAATAATGCGCATCATCAACCAAGTTACCTATAATAGGATCATTTCCAAAAGCATCATAACCGACTAAATCTCCTGTAGTCCATCCATGACCTGAAATAGTAATTCTATTAGTTGTATAATTTACATTAGATACAGCATCAAAAGTTCTTGATGCAGCGGCCCAATTTTCAACTTGGGCTGAACGTACTGCTTGTCCATAACCAGAAGTAGAACTAGCACTTGCAGGGGCACCATAAATTGTAGCAATCCTTGCTTGCAAGTTATTAAATCTAGTTGCTAATATTGGTGTAGTTGTTGCCACCTTAATCTCCGAAAAATCTATATATAACTTATTATAACAAACTTAGTATATAAGTCAAGAAAAAAGTTAATTAAATGCAGATCTTTCTACATAAGTTGGTGCCGGTACATCAACAGAAGTACCACTAGGTCTTAACGCTTGTACTACAACGGACACTGTTCCTGTAATAGATTCATCTTGGGCGGGACCTAAACCTGTTCGATCTCCTGTATCATCGTCATTAAATTCAACTTTAAACTGAATTTCACTATCTGATAATCTTTTTGCATATACTTTAAAATTATTTTCATTATATGCAGGATATAATTCTGCTTGTTTAATAAACAATTGCTTATAACTAGTTGTTAGATCATAATTTCCGATTGTGCTGCCTGTTCCTGCATCAGCATTGGTTTGGGTATGATTGAATCTAATTTGATTTATTGAAGATAGTAAATCTCTCCAATCATTTGTTTTATTACCCGAGCCGCCACTTAAATTAGGTGCAATATAAATTTGACCTCCTGCATTAAAAAAAGCACGTCTGTGATCAGCTGCTGAAATTGCAGTACCATTATCTGTCGTATATCCTGTAAAATTTAAACTAAATTCTAAATAAATTGTACTGTTCCATCCAGGATTGCGTGTTGCAGTTTCTAATGACTGAACTGTAGCTTGTGACAAATCTAATTGGAATTTATCTGCTTCTATATCTTCCATAGCTTCTTCAAAAGCTGTAAAACTTGTAGTATCATAAGGTGCTGTATCGTCATCATTTATAACATCACCGGCTACAATGCTACTAATTGTGTTTGGAATATTTCCTGTCTGGTGTTTCCTAGCACGTATCATATCTGTATATAAAGCAGCCATGTCGGTTGCTCTGACAATACTAGATACAGCAACATTATCACTTTCTAATTGCTGTCCGTAGCCTTCGCTATCACTAGGATCACCCATAATTGTAGCTATTCTTGCTTGCAACAGATTATAACGTGCTGCGGTAATAATATCTTCTTCGGCCATAAACTATCCTTTAATATACGTATATTTAAATTATTTATACTTTTAATACGCACTCGACTAATTTTTCGCCCTCGTCACTATTACTTTCTAGAGCAACACCAACTAATCCGTTTGATGCAATAGTAGATGCAACTCCATCTTGCCATGCATATATTGCTTGCCCTTTACTTACCGGTCCGTTTATTCTTACCGGAACACGCCCTTTTAGTGCTAATGCTTGCCCGTCTGCTTCAGCATTCATTAAGTACGCAGGTTTTTCAGATACAACACCTATTACTAAATCGCTTACTTTTGCTGGTCTTGTTTCTGCTTCGCCGCCAACTGCCATTACTGTACCTACAGGATGTTCTTCTTCTGTGGTATATTTTTCTGCTAAGTCAGCATATTGAGCACTAGTTGCAATACCCTGGAATCTATTTGCATATATGTCGCCGTCAGCTGTTCTTGCTGCGATAGATTTAGGCGTAGCATCTTCTCTACCAACAGCAAAATATTCTGCTCCTGCTCCAGTAACTCTTAATGTTTTTGATTCATCAGCTTTACCTATAAAGTTTGTAGCATAAACATTTGCCCATTTTTTAGTTAAAGTGCCTAAATTCTTACTATTATCTGTAGCAGGAACCATGCCGTCCCATTTTATAGTTAAACTATGCTCAGAAGTTCCTGTACTATTTGTTGCTTTGAAGCTGATTTTACTGTCACTGCCTACGTCATTTTCAATAACTCCGTGGTCTTCTGTAGAACTTGTAGCTTCTCTATCAATATAGATTTTAATTTCATTGGCGCCGCCGACAGTAATACCTGCATCGGGAAAACTAGCATTTCCTGTAAATGACGGATTTGTTCCTAATACATAATCTTCAGCTAATCTTCCACCCAGTCTTAATGCGTTACTTGCTGTACCCCAATGTATATAATCAGGAGTTAAAGATGCTTGAGTAACGCCTACTGCATCAGTTCCTCTAAGTGTAAAACCTGCTTTAATTAAAGTAAATCCAGGAAGTTCTACTTTGTCTTGATTGCTTAATTCAAAAGACGTAGAACTTAGTATATAAACAACTTCATCACCGACAATACCTTTAATCACAGATCTATCAGATCCTACATTATCAGTAACAGTATCACTAACAAATGCTGTAACACCTTCACCAGCGTTCTGTGGGCCTATTAATACAAATGTTGAACCGTTATACACAAATAGTTGTTCATTAATAGTGTCCCACCAAAAATCGCCTTCTGTTAAGCCTGTAGGTTCTCCAGTTGCAACTTCTGATCCGCCTGTTGAACGCCATTTGTTACCATCATAAAATTTGAGTTTGCTAACAGATGCATCAAACCACACTTGACCATTTAATGCCCTTGGTGGAGGATTATTACCTGCGAAGTTTTCTAAAAGGAATAGGAAATTTTCATTTTGAATTTCACCATATCCTGCATAGTTTTTACCTATAAATTTTAAGTCTGTGGTATTATCAACTGTACCGTCCTCGACTACAGTTAAAATATCAGCATTGTATTTGTTCAGTGTATAAGCCATTTGTGTTCAACCCTTGTTACTTATTATATTTATCCTTATGGCCAATTTGGATCAGTTGTGAAGTCAGTATATACATCAGACTTAAATACCCAATTGCCGCTTTCTACTTCATATCTCTTAAGTCCAGTAGTAACTTGTCTTGTTAAGTTACCACTTGCAGGGAAGAAAGCAATATCCTGCATAACCGATTCGTTTTGTGTGCCGTTACTATCAACAGCAGTATATGTAATATTCTTTACAGCATCAACATCCACGTTACTAACAATAGAAGCATTAGCATCTTGTACAATAACAAATCCTATTGTTCCTTCTTCTTTTTCAACAGCAGGATATACTGAATCTAAGATAAATCCGATTTGATTATCATTTAAGTTAGTAATATCTAATGTAATAATAACTCTTTCACTATCAATTTGTGTATCGACATAATTTTTATTTGCAACATCTTTTTCTACTGTCGGGTCAATAACACCTGTAATTTTTCTATTGTTTATTGTAATAGTGTCAGTAGAGTTAATTGTAAGAGGTTGTGATGCAGTAATTGCACTAGAATTAATATTAATATTATCAACATCTAAGTATTCTAGAGTACCTATTCTTCTTAAACCTTCGGCAAATAATATTGTATTTTCTAAACGTGCATCAGATAGTTTAGTTACACCATTAATTTTATATACTCTGCCGTTGTCTAAATCAAAATTAACATTCGATGTCCAGCTATTAGTTGTTCTTGACCATAACATTGTTTTAGGTGAATCTGAAGATGTAAGTATGATGCCACCTAGATCAATTGCTTCATCGTCACCGATCGTACTGTCATTAGATTTAGCAAGCTCAATAGTCTTATCTTCTATTTCTAAATTAGTAACATTAACTTGTGTAGTGTCGCCTTGTACAAATAAATTGCCGTCTATATTAACATTGCCTGCAACATCTAATGTGTATGCAGGATCCTCTTTAAAGATACCCACGTGAGCTGTGTCAGCTTTTATATAAATTGCATCTGTAGCAATTGTACCAAATGCACTACTGCGCACCCTTATACTATAGTCTTGGTCTGTAAGTTGATTTTCATTAACAAATAATGTAGGACTTAAAACCTTTTGTACATTGTTACTATCGCTACCTAGTGTAATACCACCATTGTTAGTAACTGTTAATGTACCTGAAGTTTCGCCAGGTGCGTCACTAGGAAGAAACTGGCTAGCTCTAACAATTTCGCCTGCATCATTAACAAGTGCTTCTGACGAAAGTGCAACACCTTGCCATTTAAAGTTGTTAATATCTACAGGATTAAATCCTTCTTTTACAACACCAGTAGGATTGTCTTCAGTTACTAATCCAGTCAAACCTTTTGTAGTAATTTCTGCAGGTCTAGGTGTAAATGTAAGATTACTAAATGCTCCTACAAACTCGCCAGCTATGAATAATTTTGCAATAGGTCTCGGTCTGCTTTGCACATCTAGAATACTTTCTATTTCAAACCCGGTTGTTCCTTGGAATTTGTTGTATCCAGGTCCTAACAATGTAAGTTGATTTTCGCTATTACCATCGTAAAAATACATCTGTTGATTAACAGTGTCAATCCATTGATCGCCTGCGTTCATTTGAGGACGAGTTTTTTGAACAAATGGGCCGCCAGATGCTTTCCATTGTGTGCCGTCCCAAACTTTCACACGCAATTCTGTTGTATCCCACCATAGTTGTCCTTCTAAAGGACGGGCAGGGGCTGCTGTGTTGGCAAAATTTTCCAACATCTTAATAAAGTTTTCATTTATAAATTCACCAAAACCTGTATAGTTCCTTCCTACAAGAACTAAATCTGTAGATTGACTATCTATCTGCCCATCAATAAGATCTGTTAATAATGATCCGTCAGTTTTGTTTAATTTATAACTCATTTTTACGTTCCGGTATATATAATGTAATTTAATGCTAAGTATGGATTCATAATATCCAACGGTGTAGCAAGGGTTTCAGTTGTTTTAATACCACCACTTGATGGATATGCTTGTCCTGCTTGAGCACCTGTAGGTGCATCATATGTAATAGCTTCGTCATCTTGTGTTGCTCCGCTATTATCTCTTATAGCATAATACTGCGCACCGCTATCGCCACGCAAATCATGTTCGTGTTCTGGTAAGTTTGCTACATCAAGAACTGTATCTTCACTTCCTAGACTGTTCCCTAACTCAGTAGCACCTGTACTTGTAACTCTGCCTGCTGCTGTAGGCTGTGTATCGCCCATATTATCCAGACCTAATGGAAATCTACCTCTCATATCAGGAATAGCAAAGAAGCTGTCAGGATCAAAACCTGCATCGTTTAGAGATTCTGCATCTAAAAATGCATATTGTATTGCACTGAATAATAATGGGAACTGAGTTTGTAAAACTATTCTTCCGTCACATAGTAGCCATCCATCAGGCTCGGCTACGCCGCCAAACGGTAATATACTTGCTACAGGAATAGTAGGCAAACTATTTAAAAAATTAAGTTTGCTTATTCTATAAAGACCTAATGGCTGTTGTATATCTTCTCCAGGAGCAAGTTGTGTTTTTCTAATAATAATTTCATCAGATAATTGAGAAGTTGTAAGTATTTCTTTGCTAGCTACAAACCCATCCGATACAACAGTATTAAAAACTTTAGTACTATCGCCTGATTTGCCGTCAAATGCAAAACTAGATGCAGTAACATCGCCTGTCATTTCGAAAGTTGTAGCAGTAGTAAGACGTTCTGCGCTACCTGCTCTACCACTAACAGTACCAGTAACATCGCCTGTTAGTCGTCCAAAGAATGTGTTTGAATGTATCTGATCATATTTTTGTAGTGAGCTACCAATGTTTCTTGTGCTATTACCATCGGGTAAGATATTACCTGTCTGTAAAACACCATCAATATTTACATCGCCGCCGATAAATGCATTACGTGCTACACCAATACCGCCTAAAGTTGTAATAGACCCTTCGTCAAATGCTGTAGATTGTGTTGTGTTATTAACAATAATCCTACCTGTATTCGGATCTAAACTGTTAGGTGAAACTTGTATATTTCCTACAACATCAAGTGATTCATCTGGTGCTAAGTTATTAATACCAATATTTGTGTTAGATTCTATTCTTATAGGTGTTTTTACTGTTTGACCATCTTTGACTCTTATATCTAAACTAGATCCTTCTGCTGTATGTTGTATAACACCAGTTGATCCTGCTACGTTGATTGATAATTCGCCTCCAGAACCTATCAATACACCATTGTTATTTTTTACTCTTAATTGGAAATTTGTTGTACTAGGTGCATCTGCCCTTAATAAATCGTTTGCACTAATAACGGCTGTGCCACTTGTCGGATCATTTGTAACTTTTACACCTGCTGCACTATCAACAGTACCAACAAACGTATATTCGTCGTTTAAATTACTTAGATTAAATCCTTTTTTGATACCAGTACCAAAACCCGGAATAGTAGATTTTAAGAAAAATTCGTTGTCACTAATAATTGCAACTGTAGTATTTGCAACATCAATTTTAAGTATTGTATATTCTTCGTTGTCTTGTCCGACAACAGTTACAGGAGTAGCACCAGTTAGCAATCCATCTGAGAAGCTAGGTCCTACAAGTATCCATTGAGCACCTGTATAAAGAAATAGCTGCTGATTATCAGTATCAACCCAAAGGTCGCCTGCATTTGAAATACTTGCAATGGGCTCTCTATCTGATTTCT
>Ga0213867_1000613_pt1 | contig 15927 bp, 15 predicted proteins | sample PICome_12_FD_160120 | JGI IMG/M metagenome (GOLD analysis project Ga0213867, IMG submission 160120) | Coastal seawater microbial communities near Pivers Island, North Carolina, United States - PICO540 | ecosystem: Environmental > Aquatic > Marine > Coastal | place: USA: North Carolina... | reverse complement strand
TCGCACCAGAAGAACAAGACCGAGCATTTAGCGCTCTTAATGTGTACGACCAGACTTACAACGACACACTCAAGAAGGCGTACCTTGCTGGCGCTGAAACGCAGGTAAGAGAGAAGATCAACACTCTAGCAACGACATTTGCCGACAATTACAAAGACTTCAACACTTCTGTTACTGGATTGCGTAATGGTGTGCTCGAAGGTTTGCCCGAAGAGTATCGACCAGCAATGCAAATCACAATGGATTCGCTGATTGGTGCGCAGCGGTCCAGAGTATTAGCAGCAGAAAAAACACGGCATCTACAGGAGGCTGATGAGCAGCTTGTCCTATCTTCAAATGACGCGGTGAATAACGCGATAACGTCCTTGCAAGATAATAATGCGCTACAGGCTGTGCAGTCTATTGAGCAAGCTAATCAATATATTGATGACCGGGTTACAGCTAATGCCATTACTCCGGCAGCTGGTGAGGCGCTCAAGCGCGAGAATACTTTTAAGCTTAGAGTTGGCACTGCGAGAGCAACCCTAACTAACCTTTTAGAATCTGGTCAGCCTGGAGCATTTACTACGGCGATTAACTACGTTGGATCACTGCAGAACGCGCCAGAGTTTGCGGATCTTACGCAGGTAGAACGTGATGCACTGATCAAAACTGTGCGTTCTGATTTAAGCAGCCGATTGACTCTCGATAATCAAGAGCAGGCGCGCTTGGATGAGTTGAGACAGCAGTCACAAGATCAGACCTATTTTTCTACTGCAGCTGCCATTATCGATGGCACAGCAAATGCGAGCACTGTCCTACAGCTTGCACAGAATCGATCAATCAGTGAGTCACAATTTGACAAGCTAAACAACCAGTTAAGCACTACCGGTACTGGATTCGATAACTGGGACATTGTGTTCAACATCCAGAACCTGATGGCGACAGACCCTTACAAGGCTAGACAAGAAGTTATCAACAACTTTGGTACTAACCTGACACAACGCACTGCAAGTCAGCTACTTAAGACCATCGATGGTTCGGGTCCATTGTCGACTGATCGTGCCAAGACATACCTTAAGTTCTTGAAGGCTAATCTCGGCCAGGTGGATGCGATTACCGGCAAGTTTACCGGTGCTGGCACTAAAGAGCTGGCGTCACGCGCACTACTCCAATACGAGCTGCGAGTTACTGCCGGTGAAGATCCAGGCATTGTGGCTAAGAGTTTATTTGATATCTCCGACATTCAAGGTGTTGGCAGTGTTGCAGACGCTGATACGCAGATTGCTACTCTAAAAACGCAAGGCCAAAACAAAGTACAAGAGATGATGAATTCGCAGCGCATATCATCACAAGACGCCATACAGAAATATCAAGCTTCAGATGATGGACAGGCCGATCTAAAGAGGCTGAAGTACCTAACTCAGACTCGCAGTCGCCTACAAGCGTTTGAACAAATGACTGCGTATTATGAGTCACAATTGCAAACCGTTAGAACAGAGCAAGAGGTAATCGATAATGGCTAGACCCGGCAGTGAAATTATCGAGGCCATTATTGATCGCGTATCGTCATCGCCTGATGGCTTGCGTGAAGCTGGATTCTTAAAGGCCGAGACCGAAGCAACACCGCGTAACGTCAAGTCTGCGACTACTCGATACCGCAATGCCCTACTTAAAGACGAGGGTTTTGTAGAAAGCGAGCGCTTGCGAACAGAAGGCCAGACTAAGATTGTCGATAAGGATGTGGCAGAACGTCCAATCGTGCAGCCAGAAGACCTAGAAGACACAGTCATCATGGGTCACAAAGGCGACACCAGTAAGACTCGGTCAACTGTCGAAGAGTTTGAGGGCGTACAGCTTGATGAGCCTGTGACTACATACGGTGGTGCTAAGTTCGGTGCTCAGTCTGACAACATTGCTAAGCAAATCTATTGGGCATCGATGCGTGATGCTGCGACTCCATTCCAGAACAAAGCCGAAGCGTTGCAAGCCACAAAAGATATGCCGGTCAATGCGGTATATGTGGCAATGGGGCAAGAAGGTAACTACTTCAACCAGGCGTTTGCCGATGCACTACTGCAACGTACCGTAGCGAACAAAAAGATCACGCCAAAAGCGATGGATCAGTTTGATAAAGAGATGCGTTCAGCTCGCCCAGATTGGGTAGGCATTCGTAGTCCAGAAGCTAGGTCGCAGTTGCTGGGTGTTGGTAACTATCCGATGAAAGGTGCTGGCAAGTTACGCTCTGTTTTTGTTAAGACAATGAACAAAGCAGACTATCGCAACCAAGGCTTTGCATCGAATGACCGATTGCTACGTGCATTTACAGAACCTGATTTACTTGGTGCGCAGCTAGGCGATGCTGGCTACTCAATCGGTGAGGTCGGCCTCGATTATGGACTGACAGACATCAATACGCACCCGTCCTATAACACGGGCATTGGCGGCACGTACAAAGGCGGATTCCAGCGCTCTGTTCCGGTAGAGATTCTGTTCCCTGATGCATGGCAGAAGCTAGGCACAGAGATGACCAAGCCAAAAGCGAAAGGCGCTAAGGCTCGGCCATTGACTAACGCGGAAAAGATAGACGCTATCTCCAAGCGTAAAGACTTATTCCAGATTGCCGACGCGCAATGGGTAGACCGCGTATCGACTTGGCTACGAAACAATCCTGGCATGGATAACGGTGATGCAATCAAGGCAATTGGCCTGCCGACTGCCGCCCTATTCCTGCTTGATCCTAAAGAAGCGCAAGCTGATGCTGTAGAGGCAGTCTACAACGCCACAGACCGCGATCTAACGGATGAAGAAGCTCAGGCCATAACTACCTACCTGCGTCTACAACAGGCCGTAGAAGCGACCGGAGGCATGCCCCCAGGCATGATCATGAATGCCCAGGACATTCAGCTCGACGTTGAAGATCTCGATCCCGATCCTGTGTTCTTTAATGACGATGTAAGCGGCAAATACTTGGCGACTCGTGAAGAAGGCCAGCCCAATGCCGCAAGCCTTATGTTTGGCGATGCGACATTCCAAGAAGTAACGCCAGATACCCAGGCTCGTATCGATCAAGAAGGCCAGCGCTTCAATCCTTACTACGATATTCCCGCAGCATTCCAAGAGGCCGCTGTACCAGCAGTCGGCACAGCAGCCGCTGCAGCTGGTGATTTTTTGCGAGGCACCGTTATAGAAGGTCCGCGCGCAGTTCTCGGTGGATTTTTAGATGCTACGGCAGAGCTTGCTGACAAAATGGAGCGAATGATTCCGCTAGGCACTCTTGGCGGAGATAAAATCGATTACAGCACAAACGGTATGCGTTTAGAGGTGCGACCAGAGTCTGCCACTGGTAATTTTGTGCGTGATATGTCCCAGTTCTTTACTGGATTTATACCGGCGGCTCGTGCGTTTAAGGCGGTTGGATTAGGCAATGTAGGTGTAGGCATGGCTGGTGGAGCGGCTGCGGATGCATTCGTCTTCAATCCACAGGAAGAGCGCTTTTCAAACATCATACAAGGGACGTCATTAGAGAATCCTTTCACTCAATACCTGGCTGCGGGGGAAGATGACAGCTATCTCGAAGGAATGTTTAAAAATGCCGTAGAAGGTGTGTTCCTCGGAGGTACTGTCGAGCTAATTATGGGCGCTGCGCGTGCCATGAAAAGAGCAAAACAAGTGCGCGAAGTTGCACAAGCAGAAGGTAAGACACCCGAAGAGCTGATGAATGACGCCATGAGAAACCTCAAAGGCGGCGCTACTGATGCACCTCGGGTAGTAGAACCGGCAGAGATGGCTGAAGGCCAAGAGTTCCTGCCATTTAGCGAAGCATTAGATGCAGCTCAGGCTGAGATTACAGTGCCACGTTTCAAGCCTGGCACGACTGAGGCAGATCCCGAGGCCGCACAGAACATTAATCTGGGTAATCTAAACACAACTGATGACGTTAAGACGTTGATCGACCAAGTTGCGATTGCAGATACGACACCGATCAATGAGGCCCGGCGTCAAAAGATCACCAATGAGCAGCTTGAAGCGCTTGCTGGTGATGTTGGCATGGATGTTCAGCAACTGTTAGCCCGTCGAGCAGGTGAGGCATTTAACGCAGAACAGATATTAGCGGCTCGCAAGATCCTAACCGCATCTGGTGAGAACCTTATTCGCATGGCGCAGACAGCAAAGAACGGTAGTGAGATGGATCTCGCGTTGTTCCGACGCGCAATGACCCAGCATCGAGCTATTCAAGCCCAAGTATCAGGCATGACCGCAGAAGCTGGTCGCGCATTGCAGCAGTTTAACGTCGCAGCTAAGTCTGCCAAAGAGCAAGAGCGCTTGATCAAAGAGGCACTCGAAACTACTGGTGGCGAAGGCATATCTCGCAACATGGCAGAGATGATTGCAGAGCTGAAAGACGTTAATCAACTTGGCAAGGTTGTTAAAGAAGCAAACCAGGCCAAGACATTTGATGTGCTGTATGAGGTATGGATCAACGGCTTGTTATCGGGTCCGACGACTCACGCGGTTAACGTGATCTCTAATACCATGACTGCGGCATTGACGGTAACCGAGCGTAAGGTGGCATCTGCTTTAGGTAACTCTATTGCACCGGATGAAGCCACAGCACAGATTAAGGGCGCTATTGAAGGTGCCAAAGATGGTTTCCGTCTAGCTTGAATGCACTCAAGACCGGTGAGCCTTCTGATCAACTCAACAAGCTTGATGTAGGCCAACAGCATCGAGCCATATCGTCAGAGAACTTGGAGGTATCGGGTGTTGCAGGTCGGCTTGCCGATTATGTAGGTGTCGCAGTTCGCGTACCAGGTCGATTGCTCACAGCATCTGATGAGTTCTTCAAGTCTGTTGGGTATCGTATGGAGCTACAAGCCCAGGCATATCGCACAGCATTTAACGAAGGTCTGACTGATGAGCGCGCAGCTGCACGAGTCTATGAAATCTTGGAGAACCCACCAGAGAATGTAAAACGCGCAGCTATCGATGCAGCCCGATACCAAACATTCACTAATTCACTAAGAGATACGAAGATCGGCACCTTGGGTGAGCTTGGTCAGTTTGCAGAGAAAGCGCGTGGCAGCGAGCATGCAGCTATCCGCATACCGGCAAAAGTTATCCTGCCATTTATTAGAACGCCTACCAACATTGCGTCATACACATTGGAGCGCACTCCATTAGCCGCGTTGAGCAAGTCATTCTGGAAAGAGATCAATGCAGGTGGCGCACGTCGCGACTTGGCGATGGGCAAGCTTGTAACTGGCTCGTTCATTATGGGCGCGGCGGCTGACATGGCACTCGGCGGTCAGATTACCGGCGGCGGTCCACAGAACCGAGACATGAAGAACATCTTGCGCGCGAAAGGATGGCAACCCTACTCGATCCTAATCAACGGCAAATACTATGCGTACAACCGTCTTGATCCTGTTGGCGCGATTATTGGACTGGCTGCGGACATTACCGAGATCATTGGACAGCTAGACGAACCCGACGCAATTGAGATGGGTATCGCTGGAACAATTGCCGTAGCGCAAAATATGTCGAGCAAAACCTATCTGAAGGGCGTGACTGAATTCTTTGATGTCATGGCAAGTATCAAAGCCGGTGAAGATGTAGAGAACATCCGGGCTATGAACTACTTATCTCGCATGGGTACATCGCTCGTGCCATTTACATCTGCACTAAGCACTATCGAGCGCATTGTTGATCCTCAACTTTCATCCGCATTCACCTATATGGATGGTGTTCGTGCTCGATTACCAGGTATGAACGAAGACTTGCCGCCACGCAGAAACGTATTCGGTGATCCTATCGTCCTATCCGGTGGTATTGGCCTGGATAACATGGCTGGTATCTACACATCCGAGCTAACAGAAGACTCAATTGTTGATGAAATCGTTGCACAGAAGGTTGGTATACCAATGCCACGCAGAAGCATTAGTGGTGTCGAATTAGATGTATATCAGTACGATCGTTATATACAATTGATGAGTGGGAAAGCTGGTGTAAGTCCACCGATTAAGGACCAGCTCAGAACATTATTCGCAGAGCCAGGCTATCAAAAGCAGATGCGCGAAGGTAAAGAAATCGAAATACGAGCTATATTTACCAATGCTGCGGCATCAGCCAGGGCACAATTGATTGCAGAGCAACCAGTATTACGAGATGCAATTGAAATGAAAAGATATGAAGAGCAGCTCCAAAGAGGCGCGTACTAATGACAGTAGCAGACAACACAAGCCGTAACCAATATACCGCGACTTCTGGTCAGACGGTATTCGCATACACGTTCGAGATCGTAGACAAGGACGATATTGTCGTATTGAAGAACGGCACTACCCTCTCAGAGGGTACAGATTACGCTGTATCAGGCGTAGGCACTGATAGTGGTGGCAATATAACCCTTACCGTTGGGGCGTCTACAAACGACGTGCTGACTCTGTACAGGGACATGCCATACTCGCGGACCCAGAACTATACAAACTCTGGTGACTTCCTAGCCTCTGACGTTAACAGCGACTTCGATAATCTATGGCTAGCAGGTGAACAGACTAACCGGGCATTCGATCAATCTATCCGAAAGCCTATTACCGACTCGGACTCTATATCAATGGAGTTACCCGAAGCGGCTGATCGAGCCAACAAGGTGCTGGGCTTTGACGAGAATGGCGCACCATCGACAACACTCGTTACTTCGGATGCTCAGACTATCGCTAGTGTGGCGGCTGACATTGCGACTCTTGCTGACATTGAAGATGGAACTGTTGCGACTGACGCAATCACTAACGTAAACGCAATCCGCACCGACGTTACTACTGTGTCGGGGGTTGCTTCAGAAGTAACAACTGTTGCGGGTAACACATCGAATATTAACACTGTATCTGCTGACCTAAGTGGCGACGATGATATCGGCACTGTCGCTGGTTCTATTGCTAGTGTTAACACAGTTGCGGGTATATCAAGTGACGTGACAGCGGTGGCTGGTAACAATGCCAACATCACGGCGGTAGCTGATAACGAAGCCAACATCAATGCGGCTAATGGTCACGCGACTACTGCAAGCACTAAAGCGGCAGAGGCGGCAACGTCAGCGTCTAATGCCGCTACATCAGAATCTAACGCGGCTACATCAGAATCTAACGCGGCTACATCAGAATCTAACGCGGCAACATCTGAGAGTAATGCCGCAACATCTGAGAGTAATGCGGCAACATCTGAGAGTAATGCGGCTACCTCTGCAAGTAATGCTTCTACTTCAGAGACTAACGCGGCGACTAGTGCAACTGCGGCGGCGGACTCTGCGGCATCTATCGACCCTAATGATATTGATATCAATGGCGGTACGATTGACGGCGTAACTCTTGGTGATACCAATACATACAACAGTATTAATCACACAGGCACTGCGACATTTAGCACATCAACCAACGCGGCTAACCTTATCCTTACTTGCACAGACGGAGACAGTGTTGTTGGCCCGCTTTTAAAGATGTATAGGAATTCTCCCTCACCGGCAAGTGGCGACGTTGCGGCTAGCACTCAGTTTAGAGCAGAAAACAGTGCTGACGAAGACGTTAATTATACTGATACGCAAGTCATAATTGCCGACCCAACAGATGGCGCAGAGACAGTCGAGTTTAGACACCGCGCTCGTATTGATGGGACTATGCGAGAAATCTATACCATAGAAGAGGTAGTTGCCGACTCTGGAAATATTGAGTTTGTAGTCAACCCCGCTAACGTCAGTAATGTTGATTTCAGAGTTAAGGCTGACACTGGAGCGGCTTTCTTTGTAGATAGCACAAGCGTCGGCAACGTGGGCGTTCGTACATCCGAACCCGAAACCGCTCTTGATGTACGTGGCACTGTACAAATTAAGGGCGGAAACCCTGAGCTTGACATAATAGACGAGACGGTTACAGGTAACCTCAGCCAATTTCAAGGCGAAAACGATGGCCTACGGTTAAACCTAAAAGGCTCTGACTCTGTTAATGGAGGCGCATTTAACCTACGCCAGTATAATGGCAGTTCTTATCAAACTAGGTTCCAAATCCAAAACGATGGTGACATCGAGATGCGGGACGATGCCAACCTCGTTAAATTTAACTTCGATGCCAGTACCGGCAACGTAAACATAGGCTCAAGCACTGCTGACGCTGACGCTTTACTGCGTGTTGAGGGAGGAGACGTAAGGGTTCATACCGGAAGTCTGCGTCTTGACGAAAGAATTCAAATTGGTGCGAATTCCTCTACTCGGGAGATAGATGCGGCGCTTCACATACGCGGCGGTTTACAAGGAGGGTTTGCTAGTTTCACCGGAAGTGGCACTGCGGGATCTAATGTCCTGACTGTATCTGCGGTTGCTTCAGGAACTCTTGAAGTAGGCGATCATGTATTTGGCACTTTTTTGTTGCCATCTCACATGATTATTACTGAGCAACTAAGTGGCACAACGGGCGGTGTTGGTACTTACGAGGTAAGCCAAGACTTCTCAGAAACATTAAGCAACCAGTCAATGGTTGCCGCCGACACATCGCCAACATCTATCCGCATTGAAAACACAGACGGAGGATTATCACCCAGTCAGCCAGTAGGAACCATTGATTTCTATGACAGCGACAGCACAACAGATGGCGTTAAGGCTTTTATTGAAGCAGGGGCCTACGATGTAACACCTGACACCTACTTAGCCTTTGGTACTAACAAGGAGACAGAAGGCACTCGTGAGACTGCCCGCGAGGTTGGCAGGTTTGACAACGGTGGCAACCTTCTCATTGGTAAGACTAGAAACCTAGACTATCAAACAGGAATTTCCCTTCAGCGCGGCGGTCGAGGTACTTTCACTAATGACGGAGACCTCCCTATTGAGGCTCGCAGATTAACAGACCACGGCAATTTATTCTTAGGCCGAAAAGATAGCACCAGCACAGCTAGAATTATGTCTGTTGCTTCAACCGATGAAGCGCCTGTATATGCTAACGGTGACGGGTATGGCCTTAAAATTACCAATACCGAGTTTCTTCCTTGGGATGGAACTGCCGATACCGCCAGAGATAACGTCATGGATCTTGGCTCTACTACCAGTAGATTCGAGAACTTGTATTTAGGTAGCGATGCGCTCATCAACGGGGATCTTAGCGCGGAAGATGGCGCGTTCTCAGGGAATGTAGGCGTTGGTGGTTTGACGGTTGAGGGCTATCCACTGTACGTGCATGGGAACATTGCTCAAGGTTCAGGCAGTATTTTTGCGTTTGGTGATGTAGTTATCGGACTGGGGGGCTTAAAAAAAGGCGGAACCACAATCATCGACATGAACCGTAACGCTACGTTTGTTGGCTTGACTGCTGGTGGTTTGACCTACCCAACTTCCGATGGAACTAACGGTCAAGTCTTAACAACAGACGGATCGGGAGCCTTATCGTTTACAACTGTAAGTGGTGGCGGAGGAACATATACGCCTACTTACAGGTTTGCGCGTCTTACAATGGACAGTAATACTTCTATACTTGACGATGCTTGGCGGGTGGTCACTTCATTTAATACAAGAGATGCTGATTCATCTACTAGCAACGCATTAACCAGCACACTGGCTGACGGTAAGTTTATTATTCCTTCAGGTGTAGAATTGGTGAGGATCAAAGCTTCAATAAATACGTCTTCGGCCACAGATCAATTTATTGTCAAAATTGTAAAGAATGGGACAGAAGACACCATACCAACTTCCATGATTGATACAGCCTCCACTGGCGGTGAAACAGGATATGCAGAAACAGGAATCTTGGCAGTAAGCCAAAACGATTACTTCCAAGTTTATGTTTATTCCGGCACCGACAGAACCTTAAACGCAAACAACGCAACATGGTTTGAGATTGAGGTGCTTCAAGGCTCAATGCTTAACACGACTATATCTTAGGGAATAGAATGATTACGATTGATGACAAGACTTACACCGAAGAGGATCTGGACGTAGATCAGAAAGCGTTAGTGGCTCGCTTGCAGGTATTGCAACAAGAGGCTGACAGACTACGGACCAACTTATCCGACACAAACATTCTGATGAATGCTTATGGCAATGCTTTGCGATCTAGCTTGACTGAGCCAGAAGTTACCGATGTCGAAGATTAAGTCTTTACTAGAGCGAGTAGGTGTATCGGCAGTTAACAAGCCGAAGCGTACCCCTAAGCACCCAAAGAAGTCGCACGTTGTTGTAGCGAAAGAGGGTGATCAGGTTAGAACTATACGCTTTGGACAGCAAGGCGTATCTGGCTCCCCGGCTAGAGAGGGGGAATCTGAATCGGCACGTAGGCGCAGGAAGTCATTCAAAGCGCGACATGCCAAGAACATAGCCAAGGGCAAAATGTCTGCGGCTTACTGGGCCTCAAGGACGAAATGGTAATGAGAAAGCCAAAAAAAGGTTTGTACTACAACATACAGAAGAAGCGTGAGCGCATTGCGGCTGGCTCTGGTGAGCGTATGCGTAAGCCCGGCACTAAGGGTGCGCCAACTGCTAAAGCGTTTAGAGAAGCGGCTAAGACTGCAAGGAAGTAATGATTGACCCGGTCACTGCCGCCGCCGCCTGTGCAAAAACCTACGCTATGGTTAAAGGCATGGTCGAGGCTGGCCGATCCGTTGAGGATACCATGTCCCAGATTGGTGTTTGGTGGGGACATTACAGTGACGCAGTTGAGTGCGACAAGAAAGAGCCGTCGCCATTCCGCAAGGTAGTATTTGCTAAGAGCGTACAGGCTGAAGCCTTAGAACGCTTTGCAAGACAACAGAAGTTAAGAGCGCAACGAAGAGAGGTGGTCCAGCTAATTCGATACAGTTATGGTGATGTCGGGTTAGAAGAGTTTAGGCAGTTGCAGAAAACCATCTTACGGGAACGAGAGCTTACGATTTACAATCAAAGGCGAATGAAAGAAAAAATACTGGCGGGATTTACTGTTATAATCGGATCAATACCTGTTGCGTTTTTAATCTGGTTGATTTTTCAGAAGGGCGGTAAATGAGATGGATGTGGCACGAGAAGCACTGATTAAACTAGAGTCGCACGAGAAAGAGTGCCTGATCAGATACGAGAGCATCCAGCGCCAGCTTGATGAGCATAACTCTCGCTTCGATAAGTTAGATGCCGCAATGAACCGCCAGCTCATAGTTATCATGACCGTCATTCCGTTAGTCATCGGAGTCATTGAGTTCATCCGATGATTGAACATCTCATAGGCCCGGTTACTGGGCTACTCGATAAGTTTGTAGAAGACAAAGATCAGAAGGCTAAGTTAGCCCACGAGATCGCAACATTAGCAGAGAGGCAAGCCCATGAAATTGCAAAATCTCAAATCGAAGTTAACAAGTCTGAAAGCCAAAGCGGTAGCGTGTTTATCGGCGGCTGGCGTCCGGCCACCGGTTGGGTATGTGTTCTCGGTTTTGGCGTCAACTTTCTTGTTATTCCTCTTACTAACTTGTTTCTTTCTATAACTGAGAACCCCTTGCTTGTTCCGTCGCTGGACGTTAGCGAGATGATGCCGGTCCTGTTAGGGATGCTGGGGCTTGGTTCGATGCGTACCGTAGAGAAAACTAAGAACGTAGCAAAGCAATGACTTACAAGTTCTTCAATATTCGCGAGTTTGATTGCCACCACACTGCGACCGGCGGCGAGAACATGGACCCAGAATTTATCCATAAGCTGGATACGCTGCGCGAGCGAGTAGGATTCCCGTTCCGCATTACCTCCGGTTGGAGAGACGCGACTCACCCCGTTGAGGCTAGAAAAGAAAAACCTGGCACACACAACCAGGGCATCGCCTGTGACATCGCAGTGTCAAATGGGTTTGAGCGTATGAACCTGGTACATGAAGCACTCAAAATGGGATTCGGCGGAATCGGTGTTTCTAAGTCATTTATCCATATCGATGACCGCAAGACTACTCCGGTCATGTGGACCTACTCTTAAAATAATTAACGGATCCTGTTGATTCTCCCTAGCAGTTAACGTAGACTGTTTAACAGTTGGCGATAACGCCACGCAACCAAGGGAGAGTAATATGAGTAAGATCGGATCTTACGGTTTAGATCAGCAAATCGCTGAAGACGAGAAGTCTATTCCTCAAATCATGCAAGACATGGACGACCAGGTGACTGATCTGTTCGCTGCATGGGAGCGATTCTTGGAGGAGGCAGGCGATGAGTGATATTCCACAGCCCGTCATTGACGTATTGAAAGAGATTGGCGAGACAGCCAAGACATCCACTTGGGATTGCCACGGTACGCGCGTAATCCTGCACAAGGCGCTTGAGAAAATTGCCGCAAAGAAAGGCATTGCATTTGATGCGCCTGTCCACCTGGTCACCGATCCGGCCAACAAACAAGTAGCTATCCAAGTCACTGGTCGACTAGGTGAAATGGAAGCCTGGTCAATCGGCGAGGTGTCACCGGCCAACTGCAAGAACGCATACCCATTTGCGATGGCAGAGAAGCGCGCCAAAGATCGCGTGATCCTAAAGCTGGCTGGCTTGCATGGTTACGTGTACTCAGAGGATGAGGCTGAAGACTTCAAAGAGTCACCTCATGCTGAGTTGCTGGCGTATAACGAAGCAGTGCGCGACAACATCGATTTTGTATTCCAGGTCAAAGAGGCAGTAGCCAATGAGGAATGGGATCAGTTGCGAGCGATCATCGAGGAAACGCCAAACGATGTGAAGCTTGCGCTCAATCGTGCCCCCAGCAAGGGCGGCATATTTACCACGCACGAAGTCAAGTGCATGAAACAAAGCCCAAAGGGAGATAAGTGATGCAATACGATAACAGCAGTCGCGGTGTTCTATTCAAGAATGACCGCAAGGAAAAGGAAACGCACCCCGACTACAAGGGTAGCTACACCGATGCCAATGGCGCGGAGTTTTGGCTATCTGCGTGGATAAAGAAAGACAAGAACGGTAAGTCGTTTATGTCTCTCAGCACCACGGCAAAAGACGAGGCGCATAACAAGGGCATGCAGCAAGCTCGCCAAGCTGTAGCACCTCAACCACAGGAGCCATTCTCGGATGACATCCCGTTTTAAACCAGGGCGCGCCATTCAAGTGGCGCAAACCCTTCTCGATATTGACAACCGATCCCTGGCTAAACAGCTGGGGTGTCACGAGATGACAGTGTGTCGGATGCGTGGAGCTGATGACATCAAAGTAAACAAGCTTGCAGAAGTGGCCGATGCATTCGGCATGTCACTGATGGAGCTGCTCAAGTTAGGAGATGACAATGAGCCAGAAAGATCGAGTGTTGCAGTATCTCAAACAAGGCAAGGTGCTCACCAGGTTGAACGCTTGGGATGAGCTTGGCGTTATCGAAGCCCCGGCTCGTATCTCAGAGCTGCGGCATGAAGGCCACACAATACTGACAACCATGAAGCCAGTGCTGAATCGCTATGGCGAATCGGTACGGATTGCAGAGTGGTTTATCAGATAGAAAAAAGCCCCCATCGCTGGGGGCCAATCACGGTTGTCCAAGGGAGGGACGATGTGATATCTTCGAAGGGTCAGATAAGAAGATGAATGTAGTATACACCCCTATAACATTTATTGTTATGCATTCATCCTCATTTTGTCAGAGATTACTGGGCGTTAGGCCAGGGAATATAAAAACCCTGGAGACGGAGTTGACCCTCTTCATGATGCGCCCCGCTGGTCGAGAGCAGATCAAGCGGATAGATGTCAAGATTCGATACAGTAATCAAAGCTCGCCATTATTAACTTCATTTCATTGTTGTCCGACAGGACATCAAAAGGGAAAGTGTGGATTATGTTTAAGTTAAAAACGAAAGCCGGTAACGATTGGGAACCCACCGAACAAAAGATCGATACATGGAAAGAAACATTTCCTGATTGCGATGTGGAAGCGGAGCTGCGCAAGATGGCGTTATGGCTAGAAGATAACCCCGCTCGCAGGAAGACCGCCAAAGGTCTACCAAGATTCTGTTCAAGCTGGCTAACCAGAGCAAATGAGATGGGTGGCTCGCCTCGACTAACTGTCAACATGAAGCGATCGATGAGAGAGTGGTCAGCCCTTGATCACCTGACGCATGACTTCTTGAATTCAGAACCTTACCGTCAGTTTGCTCTGCGCAAGTACGGGCAGTACGTGACGTTCGATGGTGAGAGAGTAGAAGCATGAGCCACCGGTGGACAGTTAAAACAAAATTCCAGGCTGAAGAGCTGTGCAAGTTCATCATGGAACACTGGGAAGATGGCAAGACTTACGAGATCCATGAGCCTACGTTGACCGGCCAACAGATCAAAGCAGTGCATGCGTACTGTGATCATGTAGCCAGGGATATGAACGCTACGGGTATCGACATGCAGCATGTGTTAAGCGGTGCTAAACTATCGATACCACCAACAGGCAAGATGCTATATCACACAATGTGGAAGCCGATTCAAACCGCCATGCTACAAAAGGCAGATCTACCTTCAGTCGGTAAGTATGAAGTGGATCAGATATACCAGGTCATGGCGCGTCACCTGGTCGAAGCTCACGATATCGATGTGAGGTTTGGCCGATAGTTCTGGGGGGAGCTATGAGCCTACTTGATTTTTGTACTACCGACAGACAACGACAAATCGTGGAGCTTCACGAGCAAGGCTTGGGCTACACCAAGATCAGCCAGCAGATAGGCATTGGTCGTCTTAGTGTCAGAGATTGCATTAAAAACGTAAAAAATAAAGCCGCCACCCAAGGCTATTCACCCGAGCATGATATGACTCGCACCGTCCCCGATACCTTTACGGTCAAAGGGGTGTCCACCTACTACAACGAGGATGGAAAACCTGTTGGTCAGTGGGTTAAGTCAATGGCTGACAAGGAAGCAATGCTTGAGGCGGCGCTTGAGTCGTTCAAGACTGGATTCCTTGAAGAGATAGATGGCCTCTACAAGCCCATAGAAGCCCCAGAAGCCGCAAAGAATGAAGATAGGCTATCAGCTTATCTAATCGGAGATCATCACCTGAACGCCCTCTGCTGGTCCCCTGAGACGGGTGGCGATGATTGGGATACAAACATTGCTCAAGACGTACTGATCAAGGCCGTCGATAAGCTGGTCTCTGCGGCAGGTGACTCAGAAGTCGGCGCGCTAATCAATCTCGGAGATTTTTTGCATGCAAATACGTCAGAAAATAAGACGGGAAAAGGGACCGCCGTCGATGTTGACGGAAGATTAGGCCGGGTCATTCGTATTGTCGGGAACCTATTCAAAGTCCTAATCACCCGGATGCTGGAGACGCACAAGGAAGTGTGGCTGATCAACGTAAGGGGTAACCATGATCCCGATGCGAGCCTCTGGCTAAACGAAATGATGCGCCTGTACTTCCATGATGAACCACGGGTGAAAGTGTTCGACAACTTCTCCAAGTGGATACACTTTGAATGGGGCAAGACTCTTGTTGTTATGCACCACGGGGACCGGGTAAAGACTCAGGCGCTTTATGAGGCTGTGACCAGGGACTACGCAGAGGAATGGGGCCGGACGACTAACCGATACTTATATCACGGGCATATCCACCACCGGACTGTGACTGAGATGGGCGGCTTGCACCTCGAATCGTTTGGCGTGTTATGTCCACCGGATGCGTATCACTCAGCTTCGGGCTATGGGTCTGCAAGGTCCATGTCGTGCGTTATACTCGATAAGAGCTACGGCGAGCACAGTCGATTCAAAGTTGGCATTGATGAGGTTAAAGCATGATCCCAATCATTAGCTGTCCGTTACCGGGTGGCGGTCAAGCACTTATCAAGACGCAGGATATTGGCGGCGCAACCAGTGGCAAGAATCCAAAAGAGTGCGATGTCTACATACTAGGCTGGGCGGCTAACGGAATCACAGTCGATTTAAGTTTGGATGACTTCGCAGAGATATGGGTATCAGCATTGATAGACGATGGAGCGCCGGAGTATGA
>Ga0213867_1000611_pt1 | contig 15975 bp, 25 predicted proteins | sample PICome_12_FD_160120 | JGI IMG/M metagenome (GOLD analysis project Ga0213867, IMG submission 160120) | Coastal seawater microbial communities near Pivers Island, North Carolina, United States - PICO540 | ecosystem: Environmental > Aquatic > Marine > Coastal | place: USA: North Carolina... | reverse complement strand
CAACTTGCACCGTTCTTCAAAGACATCCAGTTATGGATTGATATGAGTGATAAAGGTTTAATCTTTACTCACACACCTTTGCACCCTAGCACACTTGCTGAGAAGCATAGGTTTGGTGACGGCAACTTGTTGAACGTACACGGACACATCCACACTAATCCTTCACCCGACGGACCATACAAGTGTGTTTGTGTAGAGCAAATTAATTTTACACCGTTAGATATTGAAACATTGATCAATGTCTGACTGGAAGATACTAAAAGAGCTTGCTCTAGAAGCAGACACAGTTGACCCTATTAATTGGGGTCAACTGAACATAACAGAAGAAGAAGCTTTTAATTTGATGGCTATGCATGTTGCTGAAATGGATAATAATCACTTGACATTGAAAGCAATATGTGTTAAACTAATGGTAGAGAACTTTGTATTAAATTTAAAACTGTTAGGAATGAAATGAAAGAAATATTTGATAATAAATGTATGGTAACATGTACTAATAATGATAAAGTAGTTGAAGCAGAAGTTGATCGTTTCAAAGAAAAAAATTCAATGGATGTTTATATGGCTACAAATAAAATACATATGAAGTTCAATGGTAGAGTTTATGTTGGTAATGCATTCGGATATGAGTTTACAACACCAGGTCCAGAATCATATAACGTTAAGGAAGGAAGATAATGAACACTAAATTAGATGGTCCTTTTGTGTCAGCATTTGAAAGTGATACAACAGGTGTAATCAAGCAAAAACTTATTACGTACAGAGTTGTAGATGGTATGTTAAGAAAAGAAACAACAACAAGACAGTTTCAAGCTGACGGAAAAGACTGGCATGATGCTAGTACAATTGAACCATTAGTGGAGGTTAAATAATGCCTTTAATTCCTATGGTAGTTGAGCAAGAAGCTCGAGGAGAACGTTCATACGACATTTACTCACGTTTGATGAAAGATAGGATTGTAATGCTTAATGGTCCTGTTGAAGATCATATGGCAAACTTAATTGTTGCACAATTATTATTTTTAGAGTCAGACAATCCAGACAAAGATATTAACTTGTACATTAATTCACCAGGTGGTGCTGTAACAGCAGGATTAGCTATCTATGATACAATGCAATATATCAAGTGTGGTGTTAGAACTATTGTAATGGGCCAAGCATGTTCGATGGGTTCGTTCTTAGCACAAGCAGGAACACCAGGTAAGAGAGTTGTACTTCCAGAAAGTCGCACAATGATTCACAGAGTAAGTTCAGGTACACCTGGCACAAGTGGTTCAGTACATGTACAAGAACTACAATTTGAAGATGCAAAAAGACATTACGAAGAATCTCAGAAAGTAAATAAAAGACTAACTGAATTATATGTTAAACATAATACGGCAGGCAAGACATACGAAGAATTGTTTGAAACAATGAAGTTTGATACTTTCCTTACCGCAGAAGAAGCTGTCGAAAATGGGTTCGCAGATAAAGTAGTGGAGAAAAGATAATGAACAAATATTTTAACATTCTGTTTTATTCAATGTTAATTGTTGCAGGAATACTATCAGTATCAGTAACTAATCAACTTGAAAGTAGATTGAATAAAATGGAAACACAAATTGACGAAATGAATATTATGCTAAAGGATATGACAAATGGCTGAACCAGTAGATCCTAGTAAAAAGCATTTTTATATTAGTATGGTTAAAAGTGCTGTTCGTATTGTAGCAGGGGTAATGCTTGCTATGGGTAATTTTGTATTAGCTGGTGTATTCTTTGTTGCCGCAGAAGGCTTAGGTATTTTAGAGGAGTTGTAATGAATACAGTGCAAGAAACTGTAGCAGACCTTAAAGGTATTCCTACAAGAGAAAAACTAATTGAATTACTTCGTAAAGAAGTAGTAGAAGTCACTTTCACTAAGTTAGACGGTGACGAACGAGTAATGCCTTGTACACTTATTGATAGTTTCTTTCCGGATCCAAAGAAAGAAGCAACTCAAAAGAACGACAAGGTGGTTGCTGTATGGGCTGTTGAATCTAAAGGCTTTCGTAGTTTTAGATACGACAGAGTAAAGTCAATCAGAATTGTTCCTTATGGGAACGGAGGAGATGAAGGAAATGAAGACTAAAATTTTAATTTCAGCTATTGCTGGAATGGTAATCGGTTGCACTCCGGCTTTTGCATTTGATATGGTAGATGGCGAAGTAACAGATCATTACAAAACTGTTATCAATCAAAAACCTTATAATGTTGAGATTTGTAGAGATGTGCAAACAAGTGGCGACAAATCAGGCGACATGCTGAAAGGCGCAATCATTGGAGGTATTATTGGAAACAATGTTACTAAGAATGTTGACAACGGCGGAGCAGTTGGTGCACTATTAGGTGGTATTATTGGACATAATAATTCAAAAGCCACTGGAGGTACTAAACGTGTATGCCAAACAGAAACTAGATATGAGGAACAGTCAGAAACTGTTTATAGTCATAGCATAATTAGTTTCTACTTAGACGGCAAAGAGTATAACGTAAAGTTCTACAAATAAATATTAATAGGAAGATTGGCTGAGTGGTTTAAAGCGGCGGATTACTAATCCGTTGTACGAGCAATCGTACCGTGGGTTCGAATCCTACATCTTCCGCCAACACGCGGGTGTTGTGTAATGGTAAGACCTTAGCCTTCCAAGCTAATGATAGGAGTTCGATTCTCCTCACCCGCTCCAACTTACTTGAAAGGTAAAAATATTGGGAAGAGTCTTTATTGAAGAAGCAATGGATGCCACTGGCATTAATAGAACGAACTTAGTCGGAGTATGTACCCATCTAGTTCGGACAAAACAAGCAAGTAGTGCGGCAGATGCACTAAGAAGGCTCGAAGCAGGAGAGTTTGATAAAGTAGATTTAGAAGAACAAATGATCCAATATTATCAGGTTGAAAAACCTAAAATTGTCGTTTTAGATGAAGACGATGGATATCATGACTAAGTAGTTTGTTGCCGGCATAGCTCAGTTGGTAGAGCAACTGATTTGTAATCAGTAGGTCCGCGGTTCGAGTCCGTGTGCCGGCACCATTACAACCAAAAACTATTGACAAATAACCTAAACGGTGTTATATTAATATAATGTATAGAGTAACAGCATACTTCAAGACGCACAAGGTGTCACAAATGTTTAAGGACGTTTATGATGCTATTGACTACCGTGATTCTGCAGATGCTCATTACCCTAAGAAAGTAACATTTGAAAAAGGAGTCTTCTCAATGAGAGAATGGATTTATGATTGTTGGAACAGTGTAATGGATGATAAAAGGAATCCTCTAAGTTCTATTCCGGATTTTAGCACAAGGCATATGATTATGCAGGTATTGGCATGGATGTGGTGTACAGTATTTGGTATTATAGTAGGTAGTATGTATATGGGAGTGTTTAGTATGATACTTCATACGTTACTACTAGGTGCTATTGCTGTAACTGTTGCAACATTTGAAACAGCTAAAAGAAAGCCGACAGCATTTAATTTTCTCAACGGATACAACTCGCATGGTAGAGCAAGAACATATACTATCTGGAGAGACGAAAAGGGAAATGCAAAAAAAGTACCTTTAGATCCTAACGATCCAGGTGGCGAACATGAATAAACAAGTTGTGCTAGTAGTAGGAATATTAATATTTACAATTTTTATTATATATAATAATTGTTCTCAGTGTCAATTCTACTAGATAAATATCTGCATGTTCAAAGCCGTCAAAGAAATTATTTGGCATTTAACTTGCACAAAATGTAGTAACTGGTTCACATATGCTACAATGGAAGATAAATTGTGTATTGAAAGATTTACCTTCCATTGTCCGCATTGCGGAGAAAAAGGAACAGTTGAAACACAAAGAGATAAATAATTCGATGAAAGAATAAGCTCAATTTTTTGAGCAAATTTTTTTTGACTAACGAAAAAGGAAAAAGAAATGACACAGTTAATATCCCCAGATAAATTTACAAAAACAGTTGGCCTTTTAAGGTCATTTTTTTTGGATAAAGGATTTTTAGAAGTCCACACACAAAACAGACTAAGCATACTTGCCGCATGTGAAGATCCATTCAATGTAGCAACATACAATTACGCAGGCCAGGTGTGGCCGTTGCCGCAAACAGGCCAGATGTGGCTAGAACATGAATTATTAAGTAGCCCCTCTAGTAAGGGGTTTTTTTGTGTCTCCACTTCCTACAGACAAGAACCTAATGCAATACCAGGTAGACACGATATAATATTTCCAATGTTTGAATTTGAAATGCCAGGTAGTGTAGATGATCTTAAAGCAATGGAAATAGAACTATGTGAATAATTAGGCTTTGATGCACTTACAGAGAAGACATATGCTGAATGGCAAGACCATTTTCAAATTGGTGAAAATATAGAAATGGATTCTACACATGAAACTAAAATGTTCGAACGCTTTGGATCAACTCTTATAACAAATTTTCCTGAAATGACTTCACCTTTCTGGAACATGGCTAGAAACGATGACGGTAAGACAGCTAAGAAGATGGATGTCATACTAGGTGGTATGGAGACAATTGGTTCAGCAGAACGTTCATGTGATGTTGATATGATGCGTGATACATTCCACTCAATAACAGATGGCGCATATTCAAAACTACTGTTCGAATTGTTCGGTAAGGAAAGAGTTGAAGCGGAACTAGAAAAGTTTTTAGAGTTTGACTTCTTTCAAAGAGTTGGTGGCGGCATAGGCATGACAAGAATGATTGCCGCACTAGACAAACAATAGAATTAATCTAGGGTGGTGAAATTGGTAGACACGCACAACTGTTTATTGTGTGGTAGATAACTCGCAAAGTATTTACCGTGGAGGTTCGAGTCCTTCCCCTAGAGCCAACTATAACGTAATAGGCACACACTATTAGACTTTGACATTTTTTTATGCTATAATAATTTAAATATAGCATAAGGAGAAGTCATGCCACCACGTAATCACAAAAATTGGTTAGCACAACCAAACGTAGAATCAATCAGTAGCACAGCCTACAACAGCCCAGAAATATTTTCACAAGAACAAGAACAAATCTTTTCAAAGGTATGGGTGCCTATGTGTCATATAAGTGAAATGTATGAACTTGGTAACTTTAGAACAACACAGATAGCAGGTGTGAATGTTATTGCATACAACACAGGCGATGGTGTTCGAGCATATCGTAACTATGGCATAAACAGTCCTAGTGGTACGCTAGGAGCACCTATTGTAACTGTTGAGCCACAGTTGCATTGTGAGGTAAAGCACGGAGGTATGGTATGGGTAACACTAGATCCTGATCCAACGCAAAGTGTCGAGGAATGGACAGCAGGAGCATTTGATTGTATTGCAGATGCTATTGACACAGAAGAAATGGAAGTGTTTCACTATCACAAAGCAATCATAAATACCAACTACAAGTTATGGCATGATACCAACAGTGAATTCTATCACGACTTCATGCACTACTTTAATCGTGTGTCAGGATTCAACGATGAATACTTTGCTAGAAAAAATGTTCCTTTTGATAATGGTCATGTTAACGTGTCTAGCTTTACTGTTAACTATACTGAGTATGACGGCTTTGAGGATAGAGGGGAGTTATCTTTTCCCAATCTGCCGCCCAACCAGTGGTACATGGTCGACCTATTCCCAGGCTTCAACTTTAACCTCCGCGGGAGTGCATATCGTTCAGACTCAGTAACTCCATTAGGTCCTAACAAAGTGCTTATAGAGTTTAGAGGTTATGGACTACGCAAAGACACACCTGAAGAAAGACTTACACGTATCAAACATCACAACAGCATATGGGGACCGTTCGGACGTAACCTACACGAAGACCTAATTGGTGTAGCAGGACAGGGGACAACTATGCGTGAAGGCACAGAGAACAGACGCATACTACATGGCAGACATGAGAATGGAACCATACATGATGAAGTAGGCATGCGTCATTACTATACAGAATGGGGCAAGTATTTAGATTTAGATCCATATACTGTAAATTAGGGGTTGACCTTTATAAATACAGGTGTTATAGTAATAACATAATAAGGAAACAGGAATTTTTAACATGTCAAAGACTATCAGAACACAATTATGTTGGCCACCATCCGGGGGTATGTCTTGACGTGACTTTATAAAAAAAGTTATTTTAGGAAGCCCCTAGCAAGAAATTGTTTAGGGGCTTTCTTGTTTATGCCGGTTCGCTACAGTTGGAGAGGTAGGCTGGTCTCCAAAACCAGTGCGTGAGCTGAGTAGGTTCGAATCCTACAACCGGTGCCAACACCTAGTGGCAGAATGGCTATGCAACGGACTGCAACTCCGTGTATGGGGGTTCGATTCCCTCCTAGGTGTCCATTTTCGGTTGACATTGTAAATAATGATGCTATACTGTATAGACAATAAGGCATTAACAGAGAGGCACACATGAGAACACAACCACAAGATATTATAGAAAAACTTGAAGCTGATAATTCAAGACTAGCAAAAGAAGCTGTCATAGAACAAGCAATGAATGAGGGCTTAGATGAATTTTTTGAAGGTGTCAAAATGGCACTAGATCCGCTTGTTACATTTGGTGTGAAACAAGTACCTGAAAGAAACGATGTACTTACAGGTCAAGGACTATCATGGGAAAACTTTAAAACATTAGCAGATCAACTTATTGCCAGAGAGCTTACAGGACATGCGGCACGTGACGCTATTGAACTAGCAATGGGTGTAGCAACTACAGAACAATGGAATATGTTTTACAGACGTATTTTAATTAAGGACCTACGTTGCGGTGTAAGTGAAAAGACTGTAAACAAAATTGCTAAGAAATTTCCACAGTATTCTATTCCTACATTTACTTGTGCCTTAGCACACGATTCAGCTAACCATGAAAAAAAGATGGTAGGCAAAAAACAAATTGAAGTTAAACTAGACGGTGTAAGAGTACTTGCTGTATGTAAAGCAGGTAAGGTAGAACTGTTTAGTCGTAACGGAAAACAGTTTCATAACTTTCCGCACATCATTGCAGAGATTGAAAGTGTACTAGAACGTAAGCCTAGTCCGTATGATTGTGTACTTGATGGTGAAGTAATGAGCAAAGACTTCCAAGACCTTATGAAGCAAGTGCATAGAAAAGATGGTAAAGCCGCAACTGATAGTGTACTACACTTGTTCGACTTTATTCCGTTGAAAGACTTTTTAGAAGGTGGTTGGGATAAGCCACAAACATATCGTAGTAACTTAGTTAAGTATTGGGTGCTAGAGAACGAAGACCTTTTAAAGCACGTTACAGCGTGTGAATGGGAAGATGTTGACCTTAGTACTGAAGAAGGTAATAAACGCTTTGTAGAGCTTAATAAGACGGCTGTAGACGGTGGTTACGAGGGGGTTATGATCAAAGATGTTGATGCACCCTACGAATGCAAACGAACACATGCTTGGCTTAAAGCAAAACCGTTTATTGAGATTACATTAACTGTCGTAGACGTCGAGGAAGGCACTGGACGTAATGCGGGAAGACTAGGTGCCGTAATAGTAGAAGGAGAAGACGATGGATACAATTATCGCCTTAACTGTGGGAGCGGCTTCACTGATGCTCAACGTGATGAGTACTGGGCTGAACGTGATAGTATCATTGGTCAGCTAGTAGAGATTAGAGCTGACGCAAGAACTAAGTCGCAAGACAGTGATACATACAGTCTACGTTTTCCACGCTTCAAAACGTTTCGTGGTTTCGTAGCTGGTGAAAAGATCTAGTGCATAAATAATTTCATGAATAAATTATTTGAAAATGCCCTAAACAGGGCAGACCAGTCTTGTCCTCCGATTTGGATGATGAGGCAAGCAGGACGCTATCAAACATCTTATATGGATATGAAAGAATCTTGGACGTTTGAGCAAATGTGTAAACTTCCAAGACTAGCTGCACAGACAGCAATGTTGCCCATTGATGAATTTGATTTTGATGTAGCAATTTTGTTTAGTGATATATTATTCCACTTACAAGGTTTGGGGTTACCATTAAAATTTGATCCTGGTCCTAAGTTTGAATGGAACATAGACGAGGACAACTGGGTAGATTATAAAGACATAGGTAAAGCATTAAAATTTTTAAACTTCCAATCCAAAGCAATTACAGCAACTAGAGAAGCACTTCCATATAAAAAGAGCCTAGTAGGTTTTGTAGGCGGCCCTTGGACTATATTAAATTATGCTGTAGGCGATGAAGAAGTAAGTGACGAATTTAAGCATATGTACCTAAAGGAAGTACTAGCACCTCTTTTAAGACATAGCATTGAAGAACAGTTAACCGCAGGTGCTGAAGCTGTTATGATATTTGATAGTGGTCTTTCAAATATATCTAAGTCTTACTTTGATAATGAATATTCAGTATTATTAAAAAAATTAGCTGATATGGGAAATACAGTATACTATAGCAGAACACTTCCTTATAATAGTTTAAACAAAGTTATATCATTAAATTTTGCAGGTATAGGTGTAGATAGCACAGTTGACCTAAACAAAACTCTTAAGAAAGTTGAAAAAGGATTTGTACAAGGCAACTTTGACGAAAAACTTTTATTGTTAGATTCAGAAACTATATTAAAATACGAAATTAAAAAATGGTTAGATACTATTGAAAATACAACAGGCTGGGTATGTGGACTAGGACACGGTATATTAAAAACTACTCCTCCTAAAAATGTAAAATTATTTATTGATACAGTTAGAACTTACTACAGTTAACCATTTCTTCTTGACAAAATATAACCTAGACTATATACTATGAAAAACATTAGGAGATTTATGACGTGGCTATTCCAAAAAAGACTAGAAAAAAAGTGGTACGGGGTGCTCCTCGTATTAAGCGTGGTAATAAACTTACTGAACCTAGTTGGCAAGGTTGGGAAGAATGGACTGGCGAACAATACCATAGAGCCGCACAATCTGCACGGGCTTGGTATTACGAAAACTTTAAGCCTGTAGATCTTTATCCTGCTGTATGGGAATGGATGAAGAATAACGACTATTCAAAAGATCAAATCAAGCAAGCAAAGTCAGCACCTAGTCATGAACTAAGTGTTACAGCTGGCATTACAGCAAAACTTTTATTAAATGGTATGCCAGACTACAACAAAAAGCATGATGAGTATTGGCAATCACTTCCAGGTACTATGGGCAATACAGCTCCTGCTACTAAATTTTTAAAAGAACGAATCGAACGTGCTATTGAAGCAGGTTCTAAAGTTGTTAAAGTTAAAAAAGAAGAAGAAAAAGAAAAAGCAAAAGTGTATGTGCCTACTATCCAAGAACGTATTCGCGATCAGGCATATATTCAAAGTGAAGCAATCGACGAATGGCTAGAAGGTTGGATAATTGACCCAAAGTCGTTTGACCCGAAAGGGTTCGACTTTAAAAAGCATTTCCAAAAGATGAATGTGACACAAGCACATGCTAGGAAATTAAAAACATTTTTTGAACATGAACTAGATGACTATAAAGAATTAGAAAGATATCCTACAGCAGGGCAACTGAAAAAAATGGACGAAAATGAAGCTGACCAGTGGCTACAACTAAAAGAAGGTTATGGACACTTTAAGAAAGCTGATATCAAAAAACTTTTTACAGCCGTAGAAGGATTGTTACAAGCATTGGATTTTGTAGTTGAGACAGCTAAGGCAACACGAGCTCCACGTAAAAGCAAGCCTAAGAGTGCAACTAAACTTGTTGAGAAACTTAAATTTCTTAAAGTGGATGAAAAGTTTAAACTAGCAAGTATTAGCCCAGATCAAATTATTGGTGCAAGTGAACTTTGGGTGTTTAATGTAAAAACACGTAAACTAGGAAAATATTTTGCTAAGAATATAGATCCAAAAGGATTGCAACGTGATGGTAGTGGATTGAGTGTCAAAGGTACTACTATTCAAGGATATGATGAACAATTAAGTATACAGAAAACTCTACGTAAGCCGGAAATCCAATTGAAAGAATTTAAAGATGCTGGTAAGGTAAAACTACGTAAGTTTTTAGATGATATTGCTACTACAGACACAAAACTAAACGGTAGATGTAATCCTGAAACTATACTTCTTAAAGTAAACTGATAAATATTAGCATGAGTATACATGACATAAGAACAGGATTAACTGCATTAACAAATGCCGTAGATGCACTACAAAGCGCACCGCCACCATCACCTGAAATACTAGACAGAGCTTTGTCTGGTAATAAAATTAACGGTGGAATGATAACAAACTTCAGTTCAAAAGGAATAACAGACGAAGCTACAGTTAATCAAATTCTTACTGTACACAATGATGGCATAACTGTAAAAGCAATACAAACACAATCTATAGACAATTCTCTTACAGTTAAAGGTGATTTAACTGTTCAAGGTGAAGTACATGCAACAAGATTACACGTGGACGAAATCAGTGCAGATGTACGCAACGAAAGATCTTCGTCACTAGAATTTACTGCAACATCAGGAGCACATAGTGGCAAAGGCTTAATATGGACTGGTGCTGAAGATTATACAAAACAATTTGTGTTTCGTGACCAGCCAAACAGAATGTGGAGTAGCGACGATATAGATATTGATCGCGAAAAAGTATATCGTATAGAAGGCATTCCTGTACTAACACTTACAACACTAGGAAGAAGTGTAACTGAAAGTAACTTACAAACTCTGGGAACATTACAGTCATTAGAAGTACAAGGTAATGTTAACATAGACGGAGTTGTGTATTGGGACACTGATAGTGAAAGACTTGGTATAGGAACTGATGCTCCTAACGGTATGTTAGCTCTAAAGAACATAGATCATGAATTTATAATAGACAATACTATTGATAAAAAATTTAAATTAGGAACTTGGACTACAAGTGCATTACAAATTGTTACAGATGATACTACACGCATAGAAGTAGCAGCAAACGGAAATATTAGTCTCAATGGTAGAGTAAATATTACACACCCAATAGGCGTTGGTGTTAATAACTTTGCAGATGATGTGGATATAACTACAGCTAGAGCTGTAAGAATTCAGAACAAAAAATTTGAAACTGGCACAGAAGTGCCTAGTACAGGTAACTATATAGTCGGAGACATCATATGGAATCAAAATCCTACTCCAACAGGCTTTGTTGGCTGGATATGTGTAAGAGATGGCACTCCGGGAGAATGGAAACAGTTTGGCCAAATACAAAGTTAAGTTCTTAATACTATGTGGGAATTCTTAGCAAAAATATTACCGGCGATAGCTTTACTGTTAGTGTTAATTGTACACTTTGCTGATTTACAAAATACCTTTGATTACATAATGATAGCTATTTCTGTTGCCTTTAGTATAACAGCAGTCATATGGTGGTGGTGGATAATGATGTTTGCTAGAAAACTTACTGAAGTAAATAATAAAAGTTTAGACCGCTTTGAGGAAATAGCTAAAGAATTAAAAGACCTTCGAAAAGAGATCAACAAGAAGAAATAAAATGTTTGTATTAGGTAACGGAGAAAGCAGAAAACCAATTGATGTAAATGCGTTGCCAGGTCCTACTATAGGATGTAATGCTATTTGCCGAGACTACTTTGTGGATCATCTAATATGTGTAGATCGTAGAATGGTCGAACAAGCCCATAATAATTACTCCCAAAACTTTAACAAAATTTACACTAGAACAGACTGGTTAGATAATTTTGAGCATATTAAAAATCTATTTGCAGTTCCTGAAGTGCCTTACGAAATAGAAGTAAGAGCAGATGAACCCTTCCAATGGGGGAGTGGGCCGTATGCTGTATTGTTAGCAACACTGATGAGTAAGGAAATTCATATGATAGGTTTTGATTTGTATGGTAAAGGACAACTTGTAAATAACATATACAAAGATACTGAACACTATGATGCTTCAAATAAAAGTGCAGTTGATCCTAGATATTGGAAACATCAAATAGGTAAAGTAATAGAATCAAATCAGCACATAAAATTTATCATATATCAAAGCGAATGGGATTTGCCAAAACAGTGGAATTTTGCTAATGTTTCACTTGACAGCCTAAGAAACTTATAGTATAATAAGTATAATACATAGAGGACTTAGCGTCAACCCTCCTAATTCTGCCGCTATTATATAGGAGAATAAATATGGCTTATTACAGCACAAAAACATACGGACATAACATTGGACTTTCAGCAGTGTTTAGACAACCTAACGCAGATCACTCACACTGTCATCTGCTTCACGGATACAGTCTGCAATTTAAATTTACATTTGGATGTTCAGACCTTGACAACAAAAATTGGGCAGTAGACTTTGGTGGATTGAAACCACTAAAAGCATGGCTAGAAGATAACTTCGATCACAAAACTTGTGTTGATGTAAACGATCCACACAAACAAGACTTTTATGATCTACAAGACAAAGACCTATGTGAAGTAAGAGAGTTTGAAGGTGTAGGTGCAGAGAAGTTTGCAGAACATGCATGGCGCTTTGCAGATAAACTAGTACGTGAAGCGACAGATAATCGTTGTTGGTGCGAGTCAGCAGAGTGTGCTGAGCATGGTGCTAACAGTGCAATCTATACACCCTTTCAAGTGCAGAAGATGTCGTTTGTAGATGGCTAAGATTGATAAGTCTAAATATACCAAAGAAGAAATAAAAGCAATGAAAGCAGCAAAGCGTGAGCGCAAGGCTGCAAAATTGCTAAAAAACTCTGTGAAGAACTTTCCTGCTTCAAAAGATAAGAATATTTTAGTCCTAAAACACGGGCAAAAATACAGTGCCGATTATGTAAACAAAATGTATAATATGGTGACTGCTAATCTTGAATATGATTTTAACTTCTATTGTATTACTGAAGACCCAGTCAATCTTGATCCTAGAATAAATGTAATTCCTTTACCCACTGTTGCAGTTACTGGTTGGTGGTATAAGCCTTACATATTTTCGGCAGATTTACCTATAGAAGGAACTATCCTTTATCTAGATTTAGATCTTGTTGTAACAAATAGTTTGAATAGGCTGTTTGATTTTTATCCAGGCGAATATTGTATTATAAGAGACTTCACTAGGGCTATGCGTCCTAATTGGGAAAAGTATAATTCTAGTGTAATAAGATTTGAAAAGGGACAACTTGATTACGTCTGGCAACGTTTTAAAAAGGAACATCTCCAAATCATGCGTAAATTTTATGGTGATCAAGACTATCTTTGGGAAGCTACTCAAGGTAAAGCAAAAGTATTTCCAGACTCTTGGGTAAGAAGTTGGAAATGGGAAGTACGGAAAGATAGAAGGTTTAAGCAGGGACAACCTCGGGGACATAGAGAGCTACAAGATATAGAACATGTTACAGCACCAGAGGACTGTTGTATTGTTGCATTTCATGGTGATCCTAATCCTCATAATTGTCATGATCCGTATATAGTAGGAAAATGGAAATAGAAACTTTTGATAATTTAATTCCATTGGATATTCAGGAAGAGCTGTTAGCACTACACACTGACAATTATTTCCCCTGGTACTTCCAATCTCAAACAGCAGATTATAACGACAAATTTGCAAATTTAAAAGATGTTGAATGCTTTCAATTTAGTCATGGATCTTTTTATAATGGTAAAAAACTTAGTGAAGTTTTCGAATACACAAAAAAAATTTTAAACTATATAGATGGTCCTTTTGATATTTTAAGGATAAAGTCAAACTTCACAACCAACATTACTAATTATAAGTCAGGAGACCATCAACCTATTCATGTAGATAGTAATAGAGATAATGTATCTTTACTATATTATGTTAACGACAATGACGGAGGAACATTATTTTTTGATAATAATAATAATGTTACACAAAGAGTAAATGCAAAGAAAGGCAGACTTGTAATTTTTCCTGCCAATATGAAACATGCAGGATTTAATCCTATTAAGTATCAATATAAGATTGTGGTAAATTATGTTCTTGACAACAACAAATAATAGTAGTACAATATGGCTATGAATAATATAAAACGTATAGGCTTTGCATGTAAATACATGCACACAGATCAAACACAGAAAAAGAAACTTCTCGAGGAAATACAGCGACCGCTAAATACTCGTAGCACAACAGTACAGTGGCTTAATAGACAGACACGTGATGTTGCTGAAGAACGCTTGTGGGAACTTATGGTCCATAACATTGCGTCATACAAGAGGTTGATTGAATATGTGGGAAGCCTTCCTCCAGAACTTCGTATGGTCCGATTGGGTAGCGATGTACTTCCTGTTTATACCGAGCCTACTTGGTGTTATTATTGGCGCAAGCCTGATGTTATTGCCTACTGCGAAAGAGAGTTTGCAAAAGTCGGAGAAACAGCAAGAGCCCTCGATGTCCGACTATCGATGCACCCAGGCCAATTTACTGTACTTGCAAGCGACAACCCAGAGATTGTCGAAAGATCAATAGAGGAGTTTGAATATCATGTTAATTGCATCAGATGGATGGGCTATGGCCAATCGTTCCAAGACTTTAAATGCAACGTCCATATATCCGGTAGGCAAGGTCCAGCCGGTATCAAACACGCAATCAACAACAGACTTTCTCCAGAAGCGAGAAACACGATTACGATCGAGAATGACGAAAACAAATGGGGTCTCGACGCAAGCCTCGAGCTTGTCGACACCTGCGCATTGGTACTCGACATACACCATCACTGGTGCCGTGAAGGTGAATATATACGTGCCACCGACGATAGATTTAATCGCGTGATAGATTCGTGGCGTGGTGTGCGTCCTGTAATACATTATTCATACAGCCGAAACGAACACTTGCCTGACGGCTATGCCCATGTAGGCATGCCTGATATGACTACACTACTAGAAGCAGGCTACAAGAAAGCTAAACTACGAGCGCATAGTGATTACTATCCTAATAATGCTGTAAATGACTGGGCTTTATCCTTCTTATCATATGCAGATATTATGTGTGAATCCAAATGTAAGAACCTTGCTAGTATAAATTTATATAAATACTATATAGGAGACAAACATGAAAACAAAAGGCATAAAAAAGAACTTGTCCTTGGATAAAATTAAAGGGATCCGTATTGATACAGGGCCTGTAACATATGTCCCTGTTGTAAAAGAATATAAATTTCCAACACCTGAAAAATCTATAAAAGCTAAAGATAATATTAAGAAAGACGGCTGGAAATATTAGGAGTTAAAATGAAAAATTGGATTAAAGCAAGAATTGAGGAACGCACATCAATGGATGGTGCTGTTCTAATAGGATTAGGACTAATTGTATTGATTGCAGGACCTTTTGCAAAACTAGCCGCTTATGCTGCAATAGCATATGGTGCGTGGACTATCTGGAAAAAAGACTAAAGTTTACTTATATCTAAACCACTACTGGCTGGTAAATCCCAGATTTGTTTCCTTGTGACTCCCATCTTTTGAGCAAACTTTTTACTATCGCAACTACTACATACATGAAAATAATTATTGTTTATCCTATTAGGATCCATACTACTTCTTAGTCTTTCAAATTCTGTATTACAATTATCACAACGTAACACTAACACGGTGCGGTTGCGAGTGTATTCGTGCTTGACTCCGCATTTACTAAGTCTAGTGTATCGCTTTACTACCAAAAATTCTTTTATATACATAACTATATTTACATTAAGTTTATAAAAAGCAACGATAAATACATTTATAAAGGAGCCAAAATGACTGTTTGCACACTGACTGACGCCGCAAAAACACAGATAGATACTATCTGTAAAGAAAATAATGCTATTGCAGTAACATTAAATATGAAGGGTGGAGGATGTGCCGGCTTTGAATACGACTGGGGTACTATAAGCGATACACAAGATATACAAGACAGTGATGAGATTATACCAACAGACGAAGGCTTTAGTTTAATTATAGGTTCACACAGCATTATGTTTATGATAGGAACTGTGGTAGACTACAAAAAAGATATTATAGGTT
>Ga0213867_1000610_pt1 | contig 15985 bp, 10 predicted proteins | sample PICome_12_FD_160120 | JGI IMG/M metagenome (GOLD analysis project Ga0213867, IMG submission 160120) | Coastal seawater microbial communities near Pivers Island, North Carolina, United States - PICO540 | ecosystem: Environmental > Aquatic > Marine > Coastal | place: USA: North Carolina... | reverse complement strand
GTTTTTCAACCTATGACGAAAGCATCGGTTACTTTAATAGCATATCAATAGAAGTCATATGTATGGTTTTTATGCTTTTATCAGCTCTCAGCTATGCCCTTCATTATTTTGCTGTATATAAGAAGAAGCCTCTTAAGTATTTCCATGACTCTGAGTTGAGGTTTTTTGTCTCTATATTGTCTATTGTTATTAGTTTGTCTTTACTTTTATCAATTATAGTTGGTTTTGATGGGGGCTCATTTAGAGAAATTTTATTTCAATCTGTCTCTATAGTTACAACGACAGGGTTTGTTAGCACAGACTATTCTTCTTGGCCTACGTCTATAACTTTTTTATTGCTTATTGGTGCTTTTATAGGGGCATGCTCTGGATCTGTTGGTGGTGGCATTAAGTCTTGGAGGGTTTTGATTATGATAAACCACGCTAAGATTAATATAATGAGGCTTGTTCATCCAAGTGCAGTTGTATCTCTAAAAATTGGATCAAAGGCTGTTGATGACAAAGTTGCTGAATCTGTGTGGGGTTTCTTTTCTATTTATGTAATATGTTTTATGTTGTTGCTTCTTTCTTTGTTGGCAACCGGTATGGATTTCGAAAGCTCGTTTTCTGCTATTGGGGCATGTTTGAATAATTTAGGCCCTGGCCTTGGGCAGGTCGCTGAAACCTATGGCTCTGTAAGCAATTTTGGTAAGTCTATTCTTGCTCTTGCCATGATCCTTGGAAGGTTAGAAATCTTTACTCTTCTGGTTTTATTTACAACTGTTTTTTGGCAAAAATAAACCTAGAATTTGTATGGGTCCTGATCGCCTTGGTAAGGTCTTCTGTATTTTTTATATTCCCAGGAATAATCATAAATATTTTCATAGATAAGCTTTTCTATTGATTGATTCAATGATAGTAGGTGCTTACTCTTATCATATAGATCATCGCTTGATGGGTGCAAATTTATTCCAAGGAAGCCTGTGTCATTTGCTTTGTTTACAGAGCAGAAAATTGCGGCCTTGTTTGTCTTTAAAGCCAGTCTTGGTATGAGTGTTGTTGTGTAGCTTTTTCTACCAAACAGATCAACATACTCACCCATTCCTCTTTGTGGAACTTGATCTGCGGCCATGCAAACAACCTCATTTTTATTAAGTGCATTTAACAATTTTTTAACCCCGAGTATCCCGGTCTCGTAAACCTTGTTAATTTTATTTTCTCTAATCTTTCTTACATATTTATCAAGGGGCCTGAACTTAATTTTTTTATACAATGAAGTTGATGGAGTTTGAGAATTAATCCATGACAGAAGCACGTCTACACTTCTGCTATGAATTGCTACCATCATAAAGCCTTTATTTTTTTCTTTGTGTTCTGATAATAAATAATTGTTTTTTATTACTAAGATATTTGAGTTAATGAATTTAGAGGAGCGAGACCATGCTACAAAAGTTTCTCTTGTGCTTATTAGGGTTTGTTTATAACTTTTTATTGACTCTAGCTCAATTTCATCGGGAGATAGGTTTGGCATTATTATTGTTAAGTTAGCTTTTGTAATTTTAAAGCCTTCAAATTGCTTATAAATTCTGGTTATAACTATAAGATCAGCAATTAATACATAAATAAACCTAGGTAAAATTGATAATAATGTAAATAATGCTTTCATAGCGCTTTAATCTTAATACTAATATATAATTTAAGCTAACTGTAAATATATTAAATGCTAAGTGCTTTGGTTTGATGTCATGGCTATAGGACATAGAAAAGTAACAAATGTCTACATTTAATGAGGGAGATGGATTTTGACTGCTAAAACAATGGAAGAATTGGTTGCGCTTTGCAAGCGCAGAGGTTTTATTTTTCAATCAAATGAAATATATGGAGGTCTTCAAGGCAGTTATGACTATGGTCCACTTGGTGTCGAGTTAAAAAATAACATCAAAAATGCCTGGTGGTCTTCAATGATTTATGAAAATGATAATATTGAGGGTTTAGATGCATCAATCCTTACAAACCCCCTTGTTTTAAGGCATTCTGGGCATGAGAGCACTTTCTCAGACCCAATGGTTGATTGTAAAAACTGTCAAGCAAGGTGGAGAGCAGATCAACTTCCTAGTAAAAAATGCCCATCGTGCGGTTCTTCAGAGCTCACAGAACCTAGGCCTTTTAATTTAATGTTTAAAACAAGCATCGGGCCAGTTGAAACCGAGGATTCTTTTGCTTATTTAAGACCTGAAACGGCTCAACAAATATTTACAAATTTTAAAAATGTGGTTGATTCTTCATCAAAATCACTTCCATTTGGAATTGCTCAAATAGGTAAAGCCTTTAGGAATGAGATTACACCGAGGAATTTTATTTTTAGAGTGAGAGAGTTTGAGCAAATGGAGTTAGAGTATTTTGTTAAGCCTGGTAGTGATGAAACTATTCATGATGAGTGGGTTGAGAAAAGGCTACATTGGTGGGAAAAACAGGGTGTTGCGAGATCTCAAATAGAGCTTTATGAGGTGCCTGATGATGAGTTGGCTCATTATTCTAAAAGAACTGTTGATTTAATGTATAAATTCCCTCATGGGCTTGAAGAGCTTGAGGGTATTGCAAATAGGACAGATTTTGATCTTGGTTCTCATACAAAAAATCAAGATGATTTAAATATTGTCGCTAAGGTTATGGAAAATAAAGATTCAAACTCTAAGCTGGCCCTGCAAGACTTACAAACAAAGGAGTGGGTTGTTCCTTATGTTATTGAGCCATCAGCAGGTGTTGAAAGAGGCTTCTTGGCTATACTAAATGAAGCCTATAAGGTTGAGACGCTTGGTGATGGTAAGGAAAGGGTTGTTCTTGGACTCAAGCCTCATTTAGCTCCAATAAAAGCTGCTGTTATTCCTCTTAAAAAAAATAACGAAGAAATAGTGGCTCTTTCATCAAAAATTAAAAAAACACTTCAAGGGTTAAATATAGGCAGAATACTACTAGAAAACACCGGAAACATAGGAAAGGGGTACAGGAGACATGATGAAATAGGCACCCCGGTATGCATTACGGTTGACTTTGAAAGCTTAGAAGATGGCACTGTTACAATTAGAGATAGGGATACAATGCAGCAAGAAAGGCTAAAGATTGAAGATTTGGAGGATTTTCTTAAAAACAAAATAACGTGATAAGAAGCTTTATTTTTAATGCTGTTTTTTACCCTTTTCTGATTATATTTTCCGCCCTGCTTATTATTCTATATCCTTTTTTAAAAACCGTATCTTTACAAAAACTAATATCTATCTGGGTTTATTTAATACTAAAGTTATTAAAAGTCATTTGTATGATTGATTGGGAAATAGAAGGTAGAGAAAATTTAATTGATCGTCCTTGTATAATCGCTTCAAACCACCAAGGGCCATGGGAGTCTCTTTTTCTTCAAACGCTTGTAGTTCCATCAACATCTGTTGTTAAGAAAGAACTTTTACTTATTCCTTTTTTTGGGTGGGCTGTAGCTTGCACTAAACCAATTACAGTGGATAGAGCAAAAAAGTTTAAAAGCCTTAAGCGTGTTATTAATAAGGCAAAATTAAAACTTGGGAAAGGGTTTTCTATTATATTGTTTCCTGAGGGAACCAGGGTGAGGCCTGAAAAAGGCATACAAAGGTTTGGTTCAAGTTGTGGGTTAATATCTTATGAAAATAAGGTGCCTATTATTCCTGTTTGTCATAACTCAGGCAAATATTGGAGAAATAGAGAATTTAGAAAATATCCAGGCACTGTCAGGTTAAGGATCGGGAAACCTATTGAGGCACTTAGCGCCAAAGATGCAACAAATAAGGCTTATGACTGGGTTAAACTTAATTATCAGGAAATTAATTAAATATCTAAGTCTGTAACTGAAAGAGCGTTGTTGTTGATAAATTCTCTTCTTGGCTCTACATCGTCACCCATTAAGACCTCGAATGACTCGTTTGCGTCTAGAACGTCTTTAATATCAACTCTCATCATTCTTCTGTGCTCAGGATCCATTGTTGTAGACCATAGCTGCTCTGGGTTCATCTCGCCTAGTCCTTTATATCTTTGGACTTCTAGGCCTCTTGTTCCTGCTGCTGAAAAGTCTTTAACAGCCTGCTCTTTCTGTTCTTCATCTGATGCATATACAAATTCTTTACCTTTAGTAATTTTATATAGGGGTGGGAGTGCTATATAAATATGTCCATTTTCTACTATTTCATACATTTGTCTGTAGAAAAAAGTTAAAAGCAGGGTTCTTATGTGAGAACCATCAACATCAGCATCTGTCATTATTATAATTCTATGATATCTGAGCTTATCAATATCAAAGTCATCTTTCCCGATTCCACACCCAAGAGCTTTAATTAGGGTTCCGACTTCTTGTGAACCAAGAACTTTATCTATTCTTGCTTTTTCAACATTAATAATCTTGCCTTTAAGAGGAAGAATTGCTTGGTTTTTTCTATTTCTTCCTTGTTTTGCAGATCCGCCAGCCGAATCACCCTCAACAATATATAACTCAGATAAGGTAGGATCTTTTTCTTGACAGTCAGCTAGCTTTCCAGGCAAGCCGGCTATCTCTAAAACACCTTTTCTTCTTGTCATCTCTCTTGCTTTTCTAGCCGCCTCACGAGCAAGCGCCGCTTCTGCAACCTTAGATAAAATAGAGGCTGCATCTTTAGGGTTCTCAAGCAGATAGTCGTTAAAGTATTTACTAAATACTGTACTTACAACGCTCTCTACCTCTGAGGAAACAAGCTTTTCTTTGGTTTGTGAAGAGAATTTAGGATCTGGAACTTTAACGGAAATAATTGCAGTTAAACCCTCTCTTACATCATCGCCCAACAAATCTGTTGGAACTTTTTTGTTTGCTCCTTCTTTTTTAATAAAAGCTTTTAAAACCCTGGTTAGGCTTCCTCTAAAACCTGCTAAATGAGTTCCTCCATCTTTTTGGGGAATGTTATTGGTATAACACAATACGTTTTCTGAGTATGAGTCAGTCCATTGCATTGCGATTTCAACACCCACATCATCTTTTGTGGCGGAACATTCAAAAATTTCTGACACCTGCTGCTTTCTTCCTTTGAGGTGTTTTACGTAGCTGCTTAATCCGCCGTTATTTTTAAAATGTTTTGATTTCCCTGTTCTTTCATCTGTAACCGTAATAGAAACTCCTGCGTTTAAAAATGAAAGCTCTTGGATTCTTTTGTGTATTCTGTCTGTTTCAAAGTTAATTGATGTGAATATATCTTCTGATGGGGTAAATGTGATTTCTGTGCCGGTTTCTTTTGAGGCTTTTACTTTTTTAAGCTTTGCTGTTGGTTTGCCGCCTTTGTATTTTTGTATAAACTCTCCGCCATCTCTACAAACTTTGAGCGTAAGCTCTTTGGATAAAGCGTTAACAACCGAAACACCAACCCCATGAAGGCCGCCTGATACTTTATAGCTATTGTCATCAAATTTTCCACCAGAGTGCAGTGTTGTGAGTATCAATTCAGCGGCGGAAATGCCTTCTTTTTCGTGCACATCAACAGGTATACCCCTGCCATTATCTTTAACAGTTACGGAGCCGTTTTTGTTTACAATAACGTTAATGTCTGAGCAGTGTCCAGCCATTGCCTCATCAATACAATTATCAAGTACCTCAAAAACCATGTGGTGGAGTCCGGAACCATCGTCCGTGTCTCCGATATACATACCGGGTCTTTTTTTAACTGCTTCTAGGCCCTTTAAAACCTGTATATTCGATGAATCGTACTTCGCTTCTTCTGTTTTTTTTGGCATGTTGTTTTAGTAGTGTAATTGTTCCACGTGGAACTTTTTAAAATCCTCAAATTTACTGTTTATTTTACTACTAAATTGGTCATCTATACAGGAAAAGATAACCTGATTTTCTATATAATTTAACGCCTCCACAAAGACGCTCATTAAGTTGTTGTCTAGCTCAGATTTTATATCATCAATAATTAAGGTTGGGTCTAGATTGTGAATGTTTTTTAGCACTTTGTGTTGGGAGCAACACCATAAAATTGAAAAGAGTTTTTGCTCTCCCCTGGATAAAATTTGTTTGGCATCTATGTTGCCAATATAAAATTTAATATCGGCTTTGTGGGGTCCTTTTGTGGTTGTTCTTCTGTGTTTGTCTTTGTTGTTGTTTTCATGGATACATTCTCTAAGGTTTTGATTTTCATCCCAACCCTGTCTAAAGGTAATGTTAATGTCTTTGAGGTAGGTTAGTTTGTGTGTTTTGCTTACATTTTCTATTAATGCTTTGAGCTCTACCATTGTATTGTTGTGGAATTCTTGTCTGATTTGATTAAGGGCCTCTCCGTGCTCTATTAACGAACCATCCCAGACGTCTGTGTTTGCTGTGTTTTGTTTTAGAAGGGTGTTTCTTTGTTTTAGTGATCTGTAATAACCAAACCAAGTATGTGAAAACCTTTTGTTTGAAATAAAAATAGCTCTATCTAAGAGCTTTCTTCTGAAATCTGGAGGGGCGTCTGCAAAAGAGAAGGTTTGATTGTGTATTGCTGTTGCTGGTTTTTTTCTGGCTAGTTTTGCTATTGGTGTTTTTTGATTGTTGTAATGAATCTCTATTGGTTTGGTTTGGTTTTTGTTAATTTCAATTATGTGGCCGGTTTCGCTATCAAACGATTTAACCTTAAAGCCTTGTTTGTTATTTTGGTTTATTAGCGCTGATATATTTGAGCTTTTAAAAGATTTGCCGCTTGAACACAAATAAATAGCTTCTAAGATAGAGGTTTTTCCAGAACCGTTCTTTCCATAGAAAAAATTAGTTTTAGGGGAAAGTTCTAAATCTAGTGATTCAAAACACCTAAAGTTCTTAAGTGTTATTTTTGATATAGGCACTATATAAGCAGAGGCATCACAACATATTTATAATCATCTGTTCCTGGGCAAGTTATTAGACAGCTTTTGTCGGATCCAAAGAAGTGAATTTCAGCATTGCTCTCATCTATAGAAGAAAGTATTTCTTGAAGGTAATTAACATTAAAAGCAATATCTATTTTTTCACCAGAATAATCGCACGATAACTGTTCTTCGCCCTGCTCTTGTTCGGGGTTGTTTGCTGATATGTTAATTAGGCCATCACCAACAACAAGCCTCACTCCTCTATACTTTTCACTAGAGAGAACGCTTACTCTGCTGAGGCTCTCAGCTAGATTTTTTTTATCCACAACAAGTGTTGAGCTCTCACCAGAGGGTATAACTTGCTCATAGTCTGGAAACTTTCCTTCAATTAGTTTGCTTGAAAATGTTGTGCCGGCAACACTAACGTTGATTGAGTTGGAGCCCAGGTTAAGCGTTATGTTTTCACTATCCTCATTAAGTAGTTTAGCAATTTCGTTAATAGATTTTCTGGGGACAATGCCGCTGATTGGGTCGCTAAGGCTTTCGTTAATGTTTTGTGTTGAAAGCGCTAGTCTGTGGGCATCTGTTGCAACAGAGGTTATGGTTGTGTTGTCCAAGGAAAGATACAAACCATTTAAATAGTGTCTCCAATCTTGGTTGCCCATAGCAAAAGAGGTTTTGTTAATTATCGATTTGAGGTTTTGTGGTTTTATACTAACAGGGTTGCTTAGTTCTTCAGACTCAAAAACTGGAAAGTCTTCGCTTGGTAGTGTTGCAAGGTTGTATTTTCCTGTGTTTGTTTCTATTTTTAAGTTTTCGCCATCAAGATAAAAATGTATCTCAGCAAGGTCTGAAAACAACCTGCATAGTTCGCTTAGTTTTTTGGCTGGTGCTGTTACCCTTCCACCGCTTTTAAAATTAGAGATGGTTGATATTGTTGATATCTCGGACTCTAGGTCTGTTGCTGTAAGTTTAAGCCTTGTTTCATCTACATCAAACAAAACATTTGCTAGTATTGGTAATGTTTGTCTTTTTTCCACAACTCCTAATGTTGTGTTAAGCGCTTTTACGACCTCTTCTTTGGTAATATAAAAATCCATTTGTTTAATTTGTTAGTGCTCTTGTTAGGTTTCTGTAATCCTCTTCATGTGAGGGGCTTTCTTTTCGTAGCTCAGCAATTTTTTTACAGGCGTGTAGAACTGTTGTGTGATCTCTACCATTAAATGCCTCACCTATCTCAGGCAGGCTGTGGTTTGTAAGCTCTTTGGTTAAAGCCATTGCCAGCTGTCTTGGTCTTGTTATTGATCTGCTTCGTCTTTTTGATAAAAGGTCTGAAAGCTTGATATTGTAATATTCGGAAACGGTTTTTTGAATGTTTTCAATGCTTACCATTTTTGCAGAAATTACAAACAAGTCCTTTAGTGCGTCTTTAACTAAAGAAAGATCAATGGGTTGGTTTGTGAACCTAGAATTTGCTGCAACTCTTTTTAGGGCTCCTTCTAGCTCTCTGATGTTAGATCGAATTCTTTGTGCTATATAAATTGCACAATCATTTGGAAGCTCGACGCCCATAGATGAGGCCTTGCTAAGCAAAACAGCCGCTCTGGTTTCAAGCTCGGGCGGATCAATCACCACAGGAAGCCCCCAACCAAGTCTAGACTTTAAACGCTCTTCAAGACCGTCTATTTCTTTTGGGTATTTGTCGCAAGTAAGGATCATTTGGTTGTTTCTATCCAAAAGGGCGTTAAAGGTATGAAAAAACTCTTCTTGTGATTGCTCTTTTCCGGCAAAGAATTGAATATCATCGATTAATAAAGCATCAGCATTTCTATAAAAAGATTTAAATTCATTCATTGCGCCAAGCTGCAGAGCCTTGACCATATCAGATACAAATTTTTCAGAATGAACATAAACTATTCTTTTTTCAGGGTTGTTTTTTAGTATCTCATTTCCAACTGCGTGCATGAGGTGGGTTTTACCCAAACCAACCCCGCCATATATAAATAAAGGGTTATAGTCCCCCTTGGGGTTAGAGGCGACCTGTTTGGCGGCTGCAAGGGCCAGGTGGTTGGATTTTCCTTCAACAAATGAATCAAAAACATAAGAATCTACAAGCTTGGAATTTTCGTTTTTATTGTTCCCTTGATATTTATCGACAAATGTTTCTTTGGTCATTGTTTTGTAAACTAGACTTATGTCCTTTTTTGATTGTTGTTTTACAAGAGTTGTGATTTCCTCTGCAAGGTTTTTTTCAACATAATTTAATATAAAATCGTTGGGCGCGACTAGCTCTAGAGTGTTTTTGACCAAACTACCTTTTAAGGGTCTTATCCAAGTGTTAAAATCTTCTTGTGTAAGCCTGTTTTCAAGCTTTTCTGTACATTTATTCCAAAAATCCAAGTCTATCTCCCCGTTATTGAATACTTAGTCTATAAAAAAATAAACAAGATATCTACAGGATAAACTCATGAATTTGCTGTGGATAACTTGTTTGTAAGTCAGGAAAAAATGTTTTTATTATTTTTTGTGTAAACTTTAAATTATTAGGATATAATGCAGGCCAATTTTTTTGGTACTTATTATGAAAAGAACATTTCAACCGAGCACATTAAAGAGAAAGCGTACTCACGGTTTCAGAGCAAGAATGGCTACTAAGGCTGGTAGAGCTGTACTTTCTAATAGAAGAAAGAAAGGCAGAAAAGCGCTAACTGTATAGGTTTGGTATACAAGTCCGGGCTCCCTCGTCACTTTTACTCATCTGAAAATCTCAGGCTTTTTTATTTAAAAGACGCAAAGTCACCGCTGCAAATTTCCACTCCAAAGAAATTATTCAAGACAGCTGTAAGCAGAAATAAGATTAAAAGAATAATTAAAGAGGTTTTTAGAACTGGTGACTTGGAGCCTGTGAGTGGGGGTTTTTTGATTTTGGTTTATGAATCTTTTCCGGACTTAAGTTTTAAAGAGGCTTCTTTTGAGATCGTTAAGGCTGTAAAATCACATCAACATTAAAAACATATAATTAAATGAACATTAGAAGATTTTATCTTGCGGCAATATTCTTACTTTCGCTTGCGCTCTTTTACCAATACTCTGTTGAAAGAGATGCTCTTGCGGTAGGGGAGCAGCTCCAGCTTGCTGAAAAAGCAAAAGCAAAAAGAGCAGAGCTCGAAAGTGGTTTGGTATATTTAGAAAACGATCTTCTTACCCTTATTGTTAGGGTTGGGGACGGATCAATTGTTGAGGCTAGGGTCAACAAGCATTTGGTTGAAGATGTTGAGGGTTCTTTGGGTGTTCGCATTTTTGGAAGTGATGCAACCAGTGGTTTTAAGTATTACTTTAAGTCTGGTTTTACTAATGCTCCAAGTAACTATGTTTTTGATAGGTATGTTGATGGCGGTCTTGTGCTTTTGTCTGAGGATGGTGTTTATTCTAAAACAATCAAGTTTGCCGAGACCTCTTATGAGATAAACATCACAGATGAGCTTGTTGGTGTTGCCTCTAGCCCGGGCATTCCTTATGCGTCTTTGTACAGAACTAACTCAAGGGCGCTGGATATGAATTTTGACTTTGCTAGTGGTGGTCTAATAAATAGAAGCTCTTATGAGGCTTATGCTTTGAGCACAAACCAGGACCCTTATGAGGCCGACAGGCTAAGGTCTATTGATGGTCCAATTGGGGTAACTTCTTCTGGTGGTTGGATTGCATTCACTCAAAAATATTTTTTAGCTGCTTTGTTGGGCTCTGATGAATATATTTACGGTTATAAAATTGGCCAAGGGAAAAGCGGTGTATACAGCATGGGCTACACAGTGGAGCCTGGTGATTTTTCTACTGGATATGTTACGGACCATACCCATAGACTTTTTTTGGGACCAAAGATAAGAAAAGATTTGGTTGAAAGGGCTGACAACCTTGAACAGACAATAGAGATGGGTTGGTTTTGGTTTATTTCTCAGCCCATGGTTTGGCTTTTAGATAAAATACATGATGTTGTTGGTAGTTGGGGTTGGTCTGTTGTTGTAATTACGCTTCTCTTAAAGCTGATTCTTTGGCCTGTTACCGGAGCTGGTTTTAAATCGATGGCTGGACTTAGGAAGGTTCAACCAGAGATGAAAGAGTTACAAGAAAGATACGCGAATGATAGACAAAAGCTTGGGGTTGAGATGATGGCTTTATATAAAAAACACAAGGTTAATCCAGCTGGTGGTTGTTTACCGTTATTGGCTCAAATGCCGTTTTTTGTTGCTTTCTTTTTTGGGCTAAGAGAGATGGTTGAGTTAAGGCAGGCCTCTTTCTTCTGGTTGGATGATCTATCTGCTCCTGATCCTCTTTTTATACTTCCTGTGCTTTTTGGTCTTGTTATGGTTTTAACACAAAGGCTCAATCCGCAACCGCCAAACATGGATCCAACCCAGGCTCAGGTAATGAAAGTTATGCCTGTTATGCTTTCTGTGTTCTTTGTTGTATTTCCGTCTTCGCTTGCGCTGTATTCAGTTGTAAATGCTGGTATTTCACTGGGTCAACAAAAATACCTTTACGCCAAATATGGCGGGTCAAACTAACCTAAAAAAATATGTCGGTTGTATACGCTCTTGCAACTCCTCCTGCAAAGTCGGCCATTTGTGTTTTTCGTGTTTCTGGGGAGGGTTGTTTAGATGCGCTTGAAGGGCTTTTTAAAAAGGGTCCAAAAGAGCACGGCTTTTTTTGTGTACGAGATATGTATTTAAATAACGAGATAATTGACTCGGTTGGTTTGATTTCATTTAAGGGACCAAAAAGCTATACCGGGGAAGATTCGTTTGAGGTTTATGGCCATGGGGGTCTTGGGGTTATGGGTTTGATGATGGATGCTTTCCAGTCTTTTGGCTTTAAGGAAGCTGGTCCAGGAGAGTTCACTAAAAGGGCTTTTTTAAACAACAAGCTCTCACTCAATGAGTCTGAATCTGTTTTGGATGTTATTAACAGCACCTCTAAAAAAGAGGTTCTTTTGGCTTCTCAGTCACTATCTGGAAAATTCACCAAGGAGGTTTTTAGTATCTCAGAAGCGATTGATGCTATAAGAACAAGGGTTGAGGGTGAGATAGATTTTTCTGATGAGGATGAGGTATTTTTAGACGATTCTTTGGTTTCAGATTTAGGTTTATTGATTGAGCGATTAAATGTTTTTATACAGGGTTGTTATAACAAAAAAGAGCTTGGTGCAAAAAAAACAGTTCTTTTTGTGGGGCCTCCCAACTCGGGAAAGTCTTCGGTATTTAATAGGCTTCTTGGATTTGAAAGAGCGCTGGTATCTGATGTTGCCGGAACAACCAGAGATTTGATTGAGTCAGAGGTTTTTTACAACGATTTGTCGTTTTCGGTAATTGATAGTGCTGGCATACGAAGCACAGAGGACAAAATAGAATCTAAGGGTATTGATTTTACTGTAGATAGTATTAATGATGCTGATGTGATTGTTGCTGTGTTTGAAAATACCAAGGTGGATTTGCTTTTGGAGCTCGAAGATGAGCTTAAGGATAAAAAAGTTATTAGCGTGCTAAATAAAATTGATTTGGGTGGTTTTGAGGATGCTGTTTTTGATAGCAAGGTTTCAGCAAAAACAGGACAAGGCTTTGACCAGTTTAAAACTTTAATCAAAGATGCTTTTGGTGAGGCTTACAAAAAAGATAGCGTCTATTTGGTAAGAGATAGACATATAAAACTTTTCAACCTTTGTCTTGAGGGCTTAAATAATGCATATGAAATTCTTCAAAATAACAAAGAGATGGAAATAGCTGCAGAGGAGCTTAAGGTTTCTAGGTCGCGCCTTGATGATTTGGTTGGAAGAAAAACTCCCGACGATGTATTGGGTGATATATTCAGTAATTTTTGTATTGGTAAGTAAATAAAATTGTTTATTGGTTGTGAAAAACTTGTTTAAGTAATTTTGTTTTTTTTATTGTCCACAACTTATCATCAGTTAACAGGTTGTTATATTTACATACCTACAAACATATTTATACATCAAAAAAAACTTGTTAAAACAAGCTAAAGTTAACTTATTAACATAAAATCATTTTACTTATAGAAATAACTAAAAGTATATAATCTAGATATTATTGTATTTAATAAAATATGTATTCATTTGATGTAATTGTTGTTGGCGGCGGTCATGCGGGCGTGGAGGCTGCTCATGCTGTATATAGGGCCGGGTTATCTTGCGCGCTGATAACATTTGAAAAAAACAAGATTGGTCAAATGTCTTGCAACCCAGCCATTGGGGGTCTTGGTAAATCTCATATCGTTAGAGAGATTGATGCTCTTGGAGGGATTATGCCTCTTGCTACAGACGCAGCCGGCATTCAGTACAGAACTTTAAACACAAGAAAAGGTTTTGCTGTTCAAGCTCTTCGAGTTCAGTGCGATAGATATTTGTATAAAGAAGCTATTCAAAAAGAAATAGAAAAAACGACAATTAAAGTCTATGAAGACGAGGTTGTGGATTTAATTATTGAGCAAAATAGCGTAAAAGGCGTCCTAACAAAATCAGATAAAATTTTTGCCAAAAAAGTGGTGTTAACAACAGGAACGTTTTTAAATGGTGTGATGTTTACAGGAAGAGAGAGGGTAAGCGGTGGTAGACTCGGAGACAAACCTTCGATACCACTATCTGAAAGACTTTACGATCTTCAACTTCCTATGGGAAGGCTAAAAACAGGCACCCCAGCAAGGATTAAGATGTCCAGCCTGGATCTATCTGTTATGGAGGAGCAGCCCGGAGAAAACCCAACACCATGGATGACCCTTACAAGAAACAAGCCTAGTCACGTCGAGCAACTTTCTTGCTATATAACAAGAACAAACAAAAAAACACACGAAATAATAAACAAAAACATTGAGCTATCAGCTATGTATTCTGGAAACATAGTTGGTATAGGACCAAGATATTGTCCATCTATCGAGGACAAAATTTTTAAATTTGCATCAAAAGAAAGCCATCAAATATTTATAGAGCCAGAGGGTATAGGCGTAGATTTGGTATATCCAAACGGCATATCAACAAGCTTACCAAAAGACATACAGGAGAAGTTTATAAAATCCATAAAAGGAATGGAGGATTCAGTTATAACGGAATTTGGTTACGCAGTTGAGTATGATTTTATTGATCCCAGATCCCTCCACCAAACACTTGAAACAAGATATTTAAAAAATCTTTTTCTTGCAGGGCAAATTAACGGAACTACGGGTTATGAAGAAGCAGCCGCCCAAGGCCTTATGGCTGGCACCAACGCAACCAACCAGATTAAAAAACAAAACGATTTTATTTTAGATAGAAGCGAGGCCTACATAGGTGTTCTTGTTGATGACCTTACAACACATGGCATCACCGAACCATACAGAATGTTTACCAGTAGAGCTGAGCACCGACTTTTATTATCTCAAAACAATGCAGAGCAAAGGCTTTTAACAAAAGCTTATGAAAACAACCTTATCTCAAAAGACAGGATGGAGGACTATAAAAACAACGAGGAAAAATATAGTCAATTTATTAACTCAGAACTAAAAAAAACAAAAACCAAAAACTTTCTCGACAACAACAAGAAAGAGGTAATCCTTAAAGAAAAGAAAAGCCTGTATGAACTTCTTTCAAGACCAGACACAAACCAAGAAGAGTTATACCAACCAACCCTAGAAAACAAAAAACATTATCAGCGAGCATGTGTTGAGATAAGGTATGCGGGCTATATAAAAAAACAAAAGAGAGAGATTGAAAAAAACAAAAAACAAAACCTAAAAAAAATACCAGAAAGTTTTTCTTATGACGACATAAGCGGGCTCTCAAACGAAGTTAAAGAAAAGCTAAACAAATCCAAACCCAACACCATTGGTTCAGCAGCAAGGATAGAGGGGGTGACCCCAGCCGCAATAAACATAATTCTAGTTACAATGAAGAAGCAAGAGCTAGAAAAAAACAATGCCTAACCCAAAACACAAAGAAAAGATCTATCAGTTTGTAAACAAAGCAATACAATTCAACAAACACCACAATATTTTTCAAAGAACCAGCGCCGAAGAAGTCTTGAAAAAAGACATCGAAGAGTCGTTACAAATAAATCCCTATATTTCAAAACAAGACACTATTCTTGATATTGGTTCAGGGGGCGGCTTTCCTGGGGTGGTGATCGCCATCTCAAACCCCAAGACCCAAACCCATTTAGTTGAAAGCAACCAGAAAAAAGCCTACTTTTTAAAACAAATAAAACACGATCTGTTCCTTGACAACCTGATAGTTCACAACCAAAGAATAGAACCACACAACAACCTTGGTGAATTTAGTCTTATAACAGCAAGAGCTTTTGCTACTATCGAAAAAATATTAACACTATCTGAAAACAACCTTCTTCAAAGCGGAAAATATGTTTTATTTAAGGGAACGAAAAACAAAATCAAAGAAGAATTAACATCATTAAATACAAACAAATTTAAGTATGAAATAATCGAACAAGACAACAAAGAAAAAGAAAGACATCTTGTAGTTATAAAAAAGCATGAATAAAGTAATCGCAATAGCAAATCAAAAAGGAGGGGTGGGCAAGACCACAACAGCAGTAAACCTAGCTGCAAGCCTCGCTGCAACAAAACGAAGGGTTTTGCTTATAGACCTTGATCCCCAGGGAAACGCGACTACCGCCTCCGGAATCAAAGAAGAAAGACCAAACACCTTGTGCGAACCGCTTTTCAACAACATAGAGCCATCGGATTGTTTATATAACTCTCCCGATGGTTATAAAATAATTCCTGGATCACAGGACCTAATCGCCCTTGATGTGGCCATCAGAGAACAAGAAAAACAGGGCTACCTTCGCAAAGCGCTACTAACAATTGAAGATAGCTTTGACTACACAATAATTGACACACCACCAACACTCAACCAGCTTACAATAGAGGCCTTAATGGCGGCCTCCGGAACCCTTATCCCGCTTCAGTGTGAATATTATTCGCTTGAGGGAGTAACAGGGTTAATGGAAACAATTAAAACCATATCTGATAACAACATGGCAAATAACAGAGTAATCGGCATAATTAGAACAATGGTAGATTTAAGAAACAATCTTGCAAAAGAGGTCTCAGCGGAGCTCGAAAACCATTTTCCACATCTTGT
>Ga0213867_1000607_pt1 | contig 16076 bp, 21 predicted proteins | sample PICome_12_FD_160120 | JGI IMG/M metagenome (GOLD analysis project Ga0213867, IMG submission 160120) | Coastal seawater microbial communities near Pivers Island, North Carolina, United States - PICO540 | ecosystem: Environmental > Aquatic > Marine > Coastal | place: USA: North Carolina... | reverse complement strand
GGTCTCCGAAGAGACGATGATTCACGTTTTTGCAGAAAGTGGGCCCGTCAACGCCCTCGCCCGTTGGCTGGTCCCTGGTGACCAAATCGAGGTCCGAGGACTTCGCCATCCCGACGGCAGTGTACATGCAGAACAGATGCGGCTGGTCAAGAGCGTTGCAAGAACCCACCTTCGGCCGGTTTGCCCATCTTGTGGGCGTCGCATGAAGAGTATGGGAGCAGGCCAAGGCGTTCGGTGTCCCGTTTGCAAGCTCCGGGGAGGCGATGATTGGATCGCCGTTGAAGCCAAACCTCCGTATGACGATTGGGTTGAGCCTGAAATTGACGGGCGCCGTCATCTCGCTCGTCCGTTGGAATGGTCAAAAAATCATTGAAACCTCGGCGTCCCACGAAAGCATGAAAAAGAGTTCAATCCATACTTGTCGCCATGGACCCGGACACCACGCGAACCGTCGGCCTGTTTGTCGGAGCGCTTTCCCTCTTGGTGATGCTCTGGTTCATCAGTCAGCGTGCGATGAAAAATCGCATGAAAATGATCGAGGACAACGCCCCCAAAATCGCAGGTGAAGACACCCTTGAGGGCGGTGCACGAAACCCCCAGCAGTTTGACGAACCCGACGATGACGCCCTTGACGAAATGGCGAAATTGCTGGGCGAGGACGACGAATCAGAGATGGAAGCCTGAGTCGTCCAAGAGAAGCGTGATCGATTCTGTTTCGGTTTGCAGCACGCGGTGTTGTTGCCGCTCGCCTCGCCAGAGTCTCCATATGTCAAACCCCATCTTCTCCATGCGTTCTGATGCTCGTGCGACGATGGGATCCGTAGTTGACCCGCTTGCATCGACGCTGCCTTTTGAGATGAGAAGGAGGGTCATGCTTTCAGGTATACCGTTGATGAAACGCTCGATTTGGTCGAGATGAACCGCATTGATGCGCCCGGTCGATGCGCACCAATCGTCAAGGACAACGAGGCCAACGCTCGGTAACGAGTTTGTCGCCTCAAGCAAAGCATCGATGGCTCGTTCGAATTTCCCTCCAAAATTCATGGCGTGAAATCGTGAACTCTCAACCAACGAAAGGTGTTGGAAGAGTTGAGAAAATCGTGAGGGGTCCGGCATTTCGGTCGAAGCCCAGAGTACACGCTTTCCAGCGTTGATGGTGTCGGCAGCGGCATGAAGTCCCAACGACGTCCCCCCGGTGCTGCCTTCGATAGCAAGATGGACACGACGCTCTTCAAGAGCAAAATCAAACCGTTCCATGCCCAAGCGTGTGGGGCAACGGTGAATGAGCCTTGTGGAGATGTTGAGATTCGTAAGGGCTATGACCTCTGTCTCGTTCCACGAGGCATGGCTGGCGACGTTCGAGACGGTGAGCGCATCCCCCGAAGGCCTGCGCCCGAGTTTGAAGAGGCCGGCAGTTTTGCTGAGGCCATCTCCCGTGATGGGTTCTTTGGAACAGCGTTGGACGACAAAAATCAGTACGGTCCTGTAGCGATGATGGTGCTCCTGCTCATCGTTGCCGCCATCACGGGAACCGTGATTCGTCTGCTCGGCTAAACCGGCCGCCTCACTCCTTCAATGAAGGGAAACATCATACCCCCATTGTTTCCGTGCTGAGCCATGAGTGACGGCTCGGTGAACGTTGAAAGCCGAACCTCCTCCCAAGACAAACGCTGGACCATCATGGCAGCGTTGCTGGGTACGAACACGGCTCTTCTGCTGTTCCAAGGGATTGAACAGTCCAGAGATTACAACGCCGTTCGAGAGGTTGCCCTTTCCATCATCGCTGCTGCCTTGCCCTTTCAGGCCATTTACTTCCTCGTCTATACCTTCATTCTCGAGCATGAAGCCCAACTGAGCCCCGCCCGCCTTCACAAACTCGGCTTTGCCTCTGCCCTGTGTCAGGTCGTCTCGTATGCGTCGCTCATCGGTGTGGCCATGATGTGGTACGAGACCTCGACGTGGGTTGGCCTTTCCTTCACCCTGTCTTCCGTTCTGGCCATTTTTCTCATCAAGGCGGTCATGGGCCCCGTTAAGGAAATCGAGGCGGCCGATGGTTGACGAGATTCGCTTCAATCTTCCGAAAGGCAAGGTTGATTTAGCGAGGCGAATGCCTTGAAACATGGCCTTCTGCCCGCTTGATTACCGCTACGGCTGTCAGGATTTCAAACACATTTGGTCTGAACTAGGTCGCCACGAACGCCAACTTGAGGTTGAAAGGGCCTTGATTTGGGCCCACTGGCAACTCGGTCGAGTAACGGAGGCGGACTACAACGCCGTGGCGGCCATCGCCAATCCGGAGGATGTCACCAAAGAACGCGTAAGCGCCATCGAAGCCGAGACCCGTCACGACATCATGGCCCTTACCAAAGCCATGGCTGAGGCGGCCGGTGACGCAGGATGGTGCATTCACCTGGGTGCTACGTCCAACGATATTGTGGATACGGCCGTCGGCCTTCAGTTGCGAGACAGCATGGTCCTGCTCCGCGAACAACTCTGTAACTTGATCACGGTGTGTGCCGATGTTGCCGAGCGAGAACGAGACACGGTCATGCTTGGACGAACCCACGGTCAAGCAGCCGTGCCCATCACGTTTGGACTCAAGGCAGCGGTTTGGCTTGACGAATTGCGGCGCCAATTGATTCGCCTCGACGAAGCATCTCCTCGTGTTGCGGTGGGCAAATTCCTCGGTGCTGTTGGTACCGGGGCGGCTCAAGGTGAACACGCACGAGAACTTCAACGGCTGATTCTCACTCACCTCGGGTTGGGCGTACCGCTGGCAACGACACAAGTTGTTGGCAGGGACCGTTACGTGGAGTACGTTTCCTGGTTGGCCAACGTCGCGACGACCTGCGAGAAAATTCTCCAGGAGATTCGCAACCTCCAGCGTTCCGAGTTGTCTGAGGCAGGAGAAGGCTTTGATGTGAAAAAGCAAGTTGGCTCATCGACCATGGCTCACAAAAAGAATCCAATCAAGTCTGAAAACGCATCGGGTTTGGCACGAATCGTCCGCTCGTTCATCATTCCAACCTACGAGAACGCCCTCTTGTGGCACGAGCGAGACCTCGCCAATTCAAGCAGCGAACGCTTCACCCTTTCGCACGCCTCGGCCCTCTGCGAGGACGTGATGGCGAAGACGGCGGATGTCTTGACCAACATGTGGGTTGACCGTGAGCGATGCCTCGCCAACATTCACGCTCAACGGGGCCTGGTGATGGCGGAGAAGGTGATGATTGAGTTGGTCGACCACGGAATGCCTCGGGATGAAGCTCACGAAGTTCTTCGGGCTGCCTCGTTTGAAGCCGTGGAGAAGAAAGAGGAACTCATCGATGTTTGCAGCCGGACCCCGGCCATCGCCGCAGCGTTCTCTGCTGAGGACCTCGAACGGATGTTTGACCCGATGAATCATGTTGGCGTCGCCGGAGAAATCGTTGACGAATGCGTTCTGCTTGCACGAGAAGCCGTTCAATGAAACGTCAGATGGCCCCGCCGGCCGTCCCACGAGGCCGACCAATCGACTTCGAGGCGACCGGGCATATGGGGCCCCCCAAGGACCAGCGTTTCGTATTCTCCTCCTTCGCCTTCGATGTGGAATCGGTGTTTCTCTGAAAGGGCATGCAATCGCGAAAAAGAATCCTCGGTCAGCACGTGACCGAGCCATGTCTCGTCCAATCCTTCCGCAGACACGCTTGTGATCATGATTTCAAATCCATGGGCAACCATGTCCCGAACATGGTGAAAACCGTCCTGATGCCAGAGAGGTGTCCAACTGCGAAGGCCCAATCGTTCCGCCATGCGCTCAAGACGAGATTTTTGGTAGTCCGAGCGCAATGCTCCGCTCACAAATCCGTCGATGTCCCGATGTTCAAGCACCGAAGCCAAGGCGTCAAGGTCGTCTGGCGTGCTACCGGCCGCCTCAACTTCCACCCATTGCACGCCTGCGAGTTTGGCTTGTTGACCCACCAGATTCGTTCCGGGGATTTGGAACATGGGGGAATCGTCGCCCGTGATGCGAACGGTGACCAAGGAATCAACCGTCCAACCTTGGCATACGGCCCACCACCATGCTGCGGCTGAGTCTTTGCCTCCCGAGGAGAGGACGGCCACTCGCATGGTTGTGCGTGGTAGGTCCGCTTCATGAGCGTATGCGTTGCCGTGGGTTGATACGGGACGGCGTTTTCAGAATTATGATACGGGAAGAGGACCCATTCATTTGAACCCTCATCCTCTTAAAGTGTCAACCGAGCCAAGAACTGAGGTCAGACCATGCAACCAAGCGGACGAGGATACGATCACGGAATCACCACTTTCAGCCCAGACGGACGACTCTTCCAAGTCGAGTACGCACGCGAATCCGTCAAGCGGGGAACGACCACGGCCGGATTGAAGTTCAAGGACGGCGTCGTTCTTGTCTGCGACAAGCGCATCATCAGTCGACTGATCATCCCCGAGTCCATCGAAAAGATGTTCAAAATTGACGGCCACATCGGTATTGCAACCTCCGGTCTTGTGGCGGACGCCCGTCAACTCGTTGCTCGTGCTCGAGTTGAGGCTCAAATCAACCGCATCACCTACGGTGCCACGGTTCCCGTCGACGTCATGGTGAAGAAAATTTGTGACTTCAAGCAGTCGTTCACCCAGTACGGGGGCTCCCGCCCCTTCGGAACAGCCTTGTTGATTGGAGGCGTAGATGATAGCGGCATCCACCTCTACGAAACCGACCCATCCGGGGCGTACCAATCCTACCATGCTGGAGCCATTGGCAGCGGCCGAAACACGGTCATCGAATTCTTTGAGGACAACTGGAAGGAAAACATGACTCTCAACGCTGCCATGAAACTCGGCCTTGAAGCCCTTCGTTCTGCAAACGATGCTGAACTCAACAGGGACGCTGTTGAGGTGACGGTCGTGGACAGCAACGGCTATCGCGTTCTTGACCGAGGCGAAGTGAACAAGCAAATCGACCGTCTCAAGCCTCTTGAGGATTGAGCAGAGGAGGCGCCCGAGGCAGACCGCCGAGGTGATGGTTCATGGTCAGCCTTGACGACGCCGTGCTCGCCCGCCTTGAGAAGGGTGGAAAACGGTACGAGGTTCTCGTTGACCCCGTTTTGGTTGAGGCGTTCAAATCTGACCCCAACAGTGTTGACATCAACGATTTCTTGGCGATGGACGAGGTCTTTCACGATGCACGTGGCGGTGAGCGACCAACCGAAGAAGCCATTGAATCGGTCTTCCAAACTCAAGATATCACGGTCATCACTTCTATGATTCTTGACAAGGGCTCCATTCAACTCACGACGGCTCAGCGAAAAGCGATGGTCGAAACCATGCGGCAGCAAATCATCCACCACATTCACACGCAAGCCGTCGACCCAAAGACAAAATCGCCGCATCCCAAAACGCGAATTGAATTGGCGCTTGAGGAGTCTCGGTATTCGGTGGATCCGTTCAAACGACTCGAGGAACAAGTCAAGGACGCCATTGCGAAGTTGAAGCCGCTTATTCCCCTCTCGTTTGAAACGGTTCGCTTGGCATTCAAAGTTCCGGGTTCTGCTTACGGTGGCGTGAGCCAGATTCTCCGTGCCTACCAGCAAAAAGAAGGCTGGCTGGAAGACGGCTCGTGGGCTTCTGTCATTGAATGCCCTGCGGGGATGAAAGGTGAACTCATCGGCCAAGTGATGCGAAAAAGCTCCGATGCTGAAGTCAAGGAACTCTAGTGTCGATTTGGAAGAGCACAGGGTGGCCTTTATCATGGGTAGGCGGCTCGCCGCAACTGGAGAGAAAAGAATGTCCCAAGGTCAATCCGGCGCCGAGCAGCGCCTAGTGACCCCGGGAATGGCCGTTGGGCCATCCACCGGGAAGCGAGCAGGCAGCGGAATTGTCGCTGCCAACGACACGTTCATCGCAACCCAATTGGGCTGGCTCCGAGAACGAAATTCCACCGTCTCGGTTGATCCCATCAATGCGGCGTACATGCCCCGTTCGGGCGATCTCGTCGTCGCTACGGTCGCCGAGGTCCGAAACAACTTGTGGTTCATGGACATCAACGGATCGTTTCAGGGCTTGCTTCCCATGTCGCTGGCGCCTTGGAAAGTTGAGTTTGGAGCGGCTCGCCAACACATGGATGTTGGCGATGTGGTTCTGGCCCGTGTCCAAGAAGTTGATGAATGCCACAACGTGGTTCTCACCATGAAAGGCGTTGGCCTTCGTCGCCTCAACCAAGGCGCAGTGGAAACCCTCCCCGTTCAACACATCGACCGCATCCGCGGCGACAACAACGAGAACCTCCAGCGGTTGCGCGAAGCATGCGATTGCCGCATCATGGTGGGCGAAAACGGTCGTGTCTGGATTGACGGTTCCCTCGATGGGATTCGTTGGGCAAGAAAGGCAATCCACGCCCTCGCTTCAACGGGACATCGAACGGATGTGAACGAACTTCTTACAACTTTGGAAAATGAATTGAAAGGTGATGCATGATGGGTGGATACGGAGATGTACAACTGCTGCGAGACGACGGGCTTCGCCTGGACGGTCGAAAAATTGACGAAATGCGACCGGTGAGTATTGAGGCCGGTGTTCTTCCTGCTGCCGACGGATCGGCCATGGTGACGCACGGTCTCAACGTGGCCGTCGCTGCGGTTTACGGTCCTATGGAAGCCCACCCCCGCAAAATTCAGCGCCAAGACCGAGCGGTCATCGACGTTCGCTACAACATGGCGCCCTTCTCAACCTCGGACCGCATTCGACCCGGATTCAACCGCCGCTCCCGAGAAATCTCGAAGGTCACGGCTGAAGCTCTGGAATCGGTCGTTCTCGTCGAGCGCTATCCCCGCTCGAAAATCCGAGTCGAGATTGAAATTCTCGCCGCGGAAGCGGGCACGCGCTGCGTCGGTATCACGGCGGCAGCCGTTGCGCTTGCTGACGCTGGTATCCCCATGCGGGACCTCATCGTTGGCGTGGCTTCCGGAAAGGTTGAGGACACCGTTGTGCTTGACCTCGACAAGGCTGAAGACAACTACGGTCAAGCCGACCTCCCCGTCGGAATCCTTCCAAACACGGGCGAAATCGCCTTTTTGCAGATGGACGGCGACCTCTCCCCCGATGAGTTTAATTTGGCCATGGAATACAACTTCAAAGCCGCCAAAGAAATTCATGAAATCATGGTCGATGCGCTGCGTCGCCGGTATGAAGGAGGTGAAGCCTGATGGTTGAACTCGTTCCTGCCTTGCTTCGCCAAGAACTCGCCCGCCTTGCCGAGGAGGATAATCGCCTCGACGGTCGAGGCCGTTGGGAAGGTCGCGATGTCTCCTTGGAAGTCGATTGCCTCTACAACGCCGAAGGCTCTGCAAAGGTTGTTATCGGCGGTACCGTCGTTTATGCCGGTGTCAAATTTGAATTGCGAACACCTTGGCCAGACCGACCCACGCAAGGCTCCTTGATGTGCGGTGCTGAACTCCGTCCTGTTGCAGGTCGCAAGTACGAACCCGGCCCTCCTTCGCCCGAATCCATTGAACTCGGTCGTGTTGTCGACCGTGGTATTCGTGAGTCGGGCTGCATCAACATGGACAGCCTGTGCATTGTTCCCGGCGAGAAGGTTTGGGGCATCATGATCGACATCCACGTTCTTTCTGACCAGGGCAACATCTTCGACGCCTGTGGATTGGCCGCCATCGCTGCACTTCGAACCGCTACGGTGCCTGCCGAGCGATTTGACGTCGGCGAGGACCACCGCTTGGAAGTGAACGGCACGCCCATTATGGCGTCGTTCACCCGAGTTGGCGGACGCTACGTCTTGGACGCTTCTGAACAGGAAGAGTTGGGCGGCGACGAACGCATTCACATCACCCTTGGTGATGAGGGGCACCTCCACTCGCTACAGAAGGGGCTAAAAGGAGTGTTCACTCCCGCCGAGTTTGCCGAGATCTTTGAGGTGGCGCAACAACGATGCGTTGAACTTCGAAAACTCGTAGCAGGAAAGGAGGGGAACTGATTGGCCAAGCGAACCCAAAAAGCCGGCGCAACCGCACGATTTGGAGCACGCTACGGTGTGTCCGTCCGCCGAAATGCGGGCGCCGCCATGGCCAAGCGCTCTCACAAGTACACCTGCCCCGTCTGCCAGTACCCCAAGGTTGAGCGTCAATCCGTCGGTATCTGGTCCTGCAAGAAGTGCGATCACACCTTTGCAGGCGGTGCTTGGGAACCGTTCACCCGTGCATCCGATGCGAACAACCGAATTCTCCGCCGCTCGGTCGACGGTGCAACCACGGCCGACATGGCCTTCATCGCCCAAGAGGCTGCCATGAATTACGAGCGTGAACTCGCCAACCGTCCACCGGTCGGTGAAGAAGAAGAGGCCGCTCCAGAGGCTGCCGGCGAAGAAGAGTGATTTGGAGCGGGTCGCCCATGTGGCAACTCGACCTCACCGTCGTTTCTCGCACAACCGAGGACACCCGTGCGTTGGCCGCTTGCCTCGCCACGGATTGTGATGTGACGTGGCTTGCTGAGTCCGCCTTTTCTCTTCAGCTCGAAGAAGCCGCCTGCAAAGACTTGCGAGCGATGTGGAACACCCGTCTCCGTGGCCTCATCGCCACGGACAATGTGCTGAAGGTGTTCGGAAAGCATTCTTGAACCACGGCCCCGCCCTTTGACTTGGTGAGCCATTGGAAAACATCGATCAACTTCAGCTGGTGGTTGCCGAAGTCCAAGCAGCGCGTCAACAGGTCAGCAGTGTGCGAGCCCAAGTCCAAGAATTGGAGGGCACCATCGCGGCGGTGCAATCCCAGCCAGACGGTCTCGCTCTCCACCGCCAATTGGGTGGGGTCTTGATCGAAGTTGCTGACCGTGAGGCGTTGATTTCAGATCTCAAAGAGACGCTTGATTCGCTGACCGGCCATCTTGAACGGTTCTCGGAGAGGGAAAAACAGTTGATTCAAACCTATGAGGAGTTGAAAAAGTCCCTTCAAGGTGCTTGACCATGAAGGACGAACCGTTCGTTTCGAATGACCTTCAACGTCTGCATGAATGGCTTTTCTCTGCGGTGTCAAAAGGACCCGTGGCCGTGATTACCGGTAAGAACGGCGACATGGATACGGTTGGTTCTGCGGTGGCTCTCGCTGCAAGTCACCCCCACATGATGGCCTGTGGGCTTCACCTTGGAAGGTTGGCAAAGCAACTCGTCGAGCAGCACCGTGCTCCTTTCCGCAAACTCGCTGAAAACCATGCGGCCTGGCCAAATGGACTTGCAGCCGCTGTGGTTGTGGATGCGGCTTCGCCCGATCAGGTCGGTTTTCCGATGCCGGATGTACCGCTCTGCATCATCGACCACCACGCCACCGATGCATGGGTGCTGGGTGAACACGATTTGGCCTTGAAATGGGATGTCCGGTCCACGACCGAAGTGATTTCGCACTACCTCGAACGTCATGTTCCCCAAGCCTTAACGCCGCCTGTATGTGAATTCCTTTTGGCCGGTTTGGTCACGGACACCGGTCGGTTTCGCCACGCCGATGGCGGGGCCTTCCGCGCAGCGGCCTTGCTCGTTGAGCGAGGTCATATCGATTATCAGGCCTTCATTGAATCCCTTGAAGACCAATCTCCCAGTCCAAGCGACCGAGGAGCCATTCTTCGCGGATTGCAGCGGGCAGACGCTACAGAAGCCGGTCATTGGACCGTTCTTCGAACCACCGCTGGCACGCTGGAGGGGAAGGTTGCAGGCCTTCTCAACGGATTGGGTGCTGACGCTGTGGTCGTCACACGCCATCGCCACGGTGAAACGCGTCTTACCGTGCGCGCACCTCGTTCAAGTGTTCTTGCCGGCTTGCACATGGGTGCCATCATGGAACGGGTTGCGCAATCCATCGGCGGCGAGGGTGGAGGGCATGACGGTGCTGCCGGCTGGGCAGGTGATGCCGATCCTATCGCTGCTGAAACGGCGTTCCTCGATGCCGTGGCGCGTGTGAAGAGGCAGGAGGTCGGGCCATGACCGTCATTGAAACGCCCGTTGGACCGGGAACCTTTGTCTCAAGGTGGAGGGAAGAAGGCCCAGTGGAAAGCGATGTGCTTCTTTCTTGGAAAGAAGACATGAAATGGCCGTCGTGGTTGACCCTCGCAGAGGCGGCCTTGTTCATGGATGCCCCGGAACTTCTTGATGCCATGGACCCGCATTTGACGGCGGGCGAACGTGCTGTTCTTGGTTTGGTGCGTCGTCGTTGGCTTGGCGACACCCACCTTGAGGAAGCGATTGAAGAGGCCCTTCAAATCGTTCGCGCACCTGAAACACGCGACTTGGCTCTCGAAGGCCGGCTTCGAATGGAACGAGGTCTTGTGAGATTTGAACGCGGAGATGCCGATGGGGCAGAGGATGACCTCACCTGGGCCGAAGTTCGCTTGAAGTCCGTCGCAAAAGCGAGCAGAGACCACGACTTATCGCTGCTGAACAAGGCGGCTTACCACATGGCGCAAGGCGAAGCCCTGATGGCGCTTCAAGTGTACGGAGATATATCCAGAAGCGGCGGACATGCTCACGAAACGGTTGCCATATCACGGCTTGGTGCGAGCAGGATTCGCCAAGCTATCGGGCACACGTTTGACGCCTGTCGACATGCATGGAACGCCCATAAGCATGCCATCCTTGCCTCCCAAACTCAAATGGCGGTTGAAGCAGGTGCGTTGTTCCTTGACCTTGCCTGTGACCATCAAAGCCAAGATGCTGATCCAATGCACGTTCAAGTTGAACATGCAAAACCCATTGACCTCAATGAAGATCGACCGACACTTGAGGTTCATCCCGACGACATCAAAGGTGTTTTTGATTGGTGCTTGGAGCACATGGATGCAGGATACAGCGGCCTCGAACGACCCGATGTCCGGGCGATGCTGACGCTCGCTCATCGGATGGGTCGGATGGACCGCTTTGCTGATTTGATGCAGAACCCCTCCCAAGTGGACGATCCGATGTTGGCTGCTGTGGCGCAAGCATGCGCTGAAACCGAGGAGGAAACCGAGGTTTGGGGTCAACGCCTTGCAGTGCTCACTTCGTTAACCTCATGATGAGAAAAGCCGTGCGAGGTCTTCGAATTCCTGTTCTGTCCAAGCGATCACCGGCGGCGTGGTTGACCACCATCGTACCGATGCAACCTTCTTGTCGTCCACGGACCAAGCGAGTGAGGACGTTGGAGGGACCCGGACATGGCCGACCCATCCCTCGGGGTAATACGCACGGTTCCAGGCGACCAATTTTCCAGACAATCCGGTCTCTTCCTCAAGTTCTCTCCAAAGGGCTTTTTCGGGCGTCTCACCATTCTCGAGATGACCACCGGGAATTTCCCAACCACGTTCTGGATGATCAACAAAGAGGACTCGGCCACCCTCTCCCATCGGCGTAGCTTGCTCGCCCTCAACGGTAACCCATGCAAGCACGAAGCGCGGGTGGTCTTCGCTCACCACCCCACCTACCATTCGGATTGAATACGTTCAAGCCATGCTTCCGCCCAGGATTCTCCGCCGGCAACCAAACGTCTTGCAAGGAAGAACGCCGCCTGGACATCTCCTTTGTCAAGCAGGGCAGCCAGTTGGATTTCGTCCGGATGACCCTTGACTTCTTCGGCAGGCATTGGAGGCTCTGCAAGAACGGTCTCGGGCGAAGAGATCCGTTCGGTGAGGGCCTGCATGCCTTTCAAAAACGCTTCCCGATGTTCAACGGTTGGGCCAGACCATGCTCTCTTTTCCTCACCGTCCATATCGCCTTTGAGGCGCTCGAGGAAGCGACTTCGCTCCTCGCTGTGCGGTCGCAATTGTTGAACCTGGTCGTAACACGACCATGCATTGTCCACTTCGCCACGGCGTTCGTGGAGGCGTCCAAGTTCGAGCCACAACTCGTGGTTCATCGGCCGGTGGGCGAGCAAGTGACGCGCCAGATCGATGAACATCTCAATGTGGCCTGCAGAGCGTATTCTCTCGAGACGTCGTCCGTAGACGATGTTGGCCCTTTGGTCACGGAAATCAAGCCTTCGACAGCGCTCTGCGAACTGGTCAAGCGTGGACCGGGGTTGGTTGTCTGAAACCTGGTTCCACCACGTCTCAGGGTCCAGAGAGTCGTTCGCAAACGTGGCTTCGAGCAAGGTTCTTCCGTGAGCGAGGAAGTCAATTCCCTTGAGTTGTTCAACATGCTCAGGGTCTCTGCCCAAGACGCTGAAAACATCTTCAAGAACGGTGTGCAAACCTTCGGCATCGCCGTTAAGTACCTTTAATTCGGCAAGACAGCGCCAATTTCGCTCGTCTGTAAAATCATGGAGAAGGGCCTGACGTGCATTTTGTTCAGCCCAAGCAAGGTTGTCTTTCGAACGGGAAGGGTCGTCTTTTGCCAGTTTTGCAAATTTTTGTGCCGTTGAGCGGTAACGATTCCCAAGGTTCCTTCTCGGATGCTGGAGAAGGTCTTGGCTGTCAATCATTGGATCGCCTCACTGAACGGACATGAAACCCGATGGGTCCACACCGTGGTCAATGGTGGCGTCGTACCCTATTTTTGAGGTGTTGCCGTCATCGTACCTTGACGGGTCCAAGGAACTCCCCTTTTGGTTGCTGAGGATCAGCGTGTCCTTGTCGGGCTGCCATCGTGTCATCAGGGCCCATTCCACGCGTACGGGGTCCGTGATGTCGATGTCTTCGTCGACGACGGTGACCATCTTCATGCTCTTGTGTCCGTCAAAGGCTGCCTTGATGGCTTTCATCCCGTCGTCAGGATTGATTTTCTTGATTTTCAAAACCGCCCCAAGCCAACCACAACCGCCCTCGGTCATGTGCACGTCGGTGCACGTCACCACCTTGTTCACGGCGTCTTTGATGGTCGGGGCGCGAGGGAGGCCCATCAGCGTCTTGTGCTCGGCCTCGCCTGGAATCAAGGCGTGAAAGATGGGCTCCTTCCTGTGGGATAATCCGTCGATTTCAATCACCGGTTCCTGGCGCACATCGTCGACCGTCCCGGTGATGTCGACGTACGGTCCTTCGTCATCGTCCTCAAGGGTGATTCGCCCCCACCACACGTATTCTGCGTCGGCGGGTGCATGAACGCCGTTCGGCAATTTCACAAGTTGGAGAGGGGCGCCGTACAGCTTTTCATGCAGGGCAGCAGCGATGGTCAATTCGTCGATGTTTTCGTTGAACGACATCGCAGCCGCCAGCAAAACAACCGGGTCAGGGGCATTCACGATGGCGACGTTTACTTCACGCCCTTCCGCTCGTGCGTTCATCACCATGGTCCGCAGGTGCCGAGGGACGAGTCGAACCACGAGGTGATTTGCATCCCTGAGAAATTGCCGGTGGAAGGAAACGTTCCGTATGCCGTTGTCCTCGGCGATGATGATGCTCGCTGATGAATATCGCCCGCGGTCTTGTGGCCAATGATGGGGAATAGGGATGGTTCGCAAATCAACTTGTTCGGGTTGCACTTCGTAGCAAGGCGCCTTGTCTGGGCCAACGATCTGCGGTTGGCCGGGGTGTTTCATGGCCCAGCCCAAGGTGTCGATGTAAGCCTCAGGTTCAATGCCGATGGCAGCGCACAATCGGTCCCGTGTCAACATGTTCACCGCAGCGCGGTGGCCGGGGCATTCCTCGATCGTGTTGAACACGGTCATGACGTGGTCGCTGGCCTTCGAGTGCTTGAGCATGCCGTGCACGAGGCTCACGGGAGCGTTCTCGTGTTTAGCGGCGCCAAGATGGTCGCGAAAGGCCATGGTTTCCCCACGTCGGGGCGTTGCTTGAAGTTGTTCCTCAAATTTGAACAAAGAGATGGGGTCAAAACCAAATGACGCCGCCTTGGTTCTGCTTGCCGTGAGGGATTTGATTAAATAGGGGCGGTAAGTCGGCAACTTGCTTCAATGAGGTGACCATGATGGGCAGAGGACTCTTCGCAGGTGCAAAGATGGCCAAGGACCGACAAAAGTTTCGTTGGTCTGACCGTCGATACAAGAAGCGCATGCTCAAGTCGCGAGCCAAGCACGACCCCCTCGCAGGGTCTACCCAAGCCAAGGGTATCGTTGTGGAAAAAGTCGGCATTGAGGCCAAACAACCCAACTCCGGCATCCGAAAGGCCGTGAAAATCTCCCTTATCAAAAACGGCAACAAACTCACCGCTTTCGCACCCGGCGACGGGGCCATCAACTTCATCGACGAGCACGATGAAGTCATGGTTGAAGGTATTGGTGGACGCATGGGTCGGTCATACGGTGACATCCCTGGAGTTCGCTACAAAGTCATTCAAGTCAACGGCGTCTCGCTCGACGAGATGGTCCGAGGCCGCAAGGAGAAACCTGTCCGCTGAGGTGTTCATGATGAGCGACGAAGAATCCACTGTTGTTGAAGTTAAGCCCATTGCTGGGATCGGTACCAAGGTTTTCGGAAAGTGGGATGCTTCCGAAGTCACCTGCCGTGACCCTGGACTTGCCCCCTACATCAACCTGACAACGGTCGGTGTGCCTCACACCGGTGGCCGACACGCCAATGCATGGTTTGGAAAGTCCAAGCTCTCCGTGGTTGAGCGCTACATCAACAAACTCATGCGAACCGGCGCATACACCGGTAAGAAAATGGGCGCCATGAAGGCCTTCGAGGGCGCTTTGGACCACATTGCTGAGCGCTCGGGAAACAACCCTCTCCAAGTCTTTGTCGACGCCATCTGTTCGGCTGCTCCGATGGAAGAGATTACCCGGATCAAGTTCGGTGCCGTCTCCCAGCCAAAGGCCGTTGACTCCTCACCTTCTCGCCGCCTTGATGTCGCTCTCGCCAATCTAGCAAAAGGCGCTCAGCAAGGAACGCACAAGTCCAAGCGCACCTTGCAGAGTTGCATCATCAACGAACTGACGAAGGCCAGCGAGGGAGACGTCACGTCCTACGCCGTGAGCAAGAAGGAAGAACTTGAGCGCATCGCAGCCTCGGCTCGATGAAGCATCAGGCCTCGTTTTCTCGACGAAAGGCTTGCCTGGAATTCGTTGCACGTAGCGCATGCGGTTAGCGCCTGCGTGTTCCACAGAGCCGTGAGCCATTTCTGAACGGCTGAGAGGGCCCAGTTCGCCTCCAGCGGAGCCTCTCGCGCATCTCTCCAACGCGGCACTTAAGAACCCGGTTCAGGTGGGCAGAAACAACCGAACCGGTGGTATCCATGGGACGTAAAGAAGACAACATCAAGAAGGCCACAGAAGTCATGCACATCCTTCCTCAAATCAGGAACTTGTGTATCGCTGCTCACATTGACCACGGAAAGACCACCCTCTCGGACAACCTCATCGCCGGTGCGGGCATGATGTCCAACGAACTTGCAGGAGCCGCCCGTGTCCTTGACTTTGACGAGCAAGAATCCGCTCGTGGAATCACCATCAACGCAGCATCGGCCTCGATGGTCCACGCCGTCGAAGGCACGGATTTCCTCATCAACCTCATCGATACGCCAGGTCACGTCGACTTTGGCGGTGACGTGACCCGTGCCATGCGTGCCGTTGACGGGTGTTTCATTCTTGCTTGCGCTGTTGAAGGACCCATGCCGCAAACCGAGACGGTGGTTCGCCAAGCCTTGAAGGAGAAGGTGAAGCCCGTTTTGTTCATCAACAAGGTGGACCGCCTCATCAACGAGTTGCAAGTAACTCCCGAAGACATGATGGCCCGGTTTACCGAGACCATCAAAAAGGTCAACAAACTCATCAAGCAATTCGCTCCTGAGAACAAAAAGAAAGATTGGCAAGTGTCCGTCCAAGACGGAACGGTGGCCTTCGGTTCAGCCTACCACAACTGGGGGATTACGGTCCCTTACATGGCGAAATCGGGGATTTCCTTCAAGGAAATTTTCGAGTACTGCAACAACGAGGATCAAAAGACGCTTGCTCAGAAAGCACCCGTTCACGAAGTCCTTCTCGACATGGCCGTGACCAAGCTCCCCGGCCCCATCGAGGCTCAAAAGTACCGCATTCCCAACATTTGGACCGGGGACCTCGATTCCGAAATTGGCCAAGCCATGATGAATTGCGACCCCAATGCCGAACTCGCCATGATGGTCACGAAGATTTGGATGGACCCACATGCTGGAGAGGTCG
>Ga0213867_1000606_pt1 | contig 16080 bp, 20 predicted proteins | sample PICome_12_FD_160120 | JGI IMG/M metagenome (GOLD analysis project Ga0213867, IMG submission 160120) | Coastal seawater microbial communities near Pivers Island, North Carolina, United States - PICO540 | ecosystem: Environmental > Aquatic > Marine > Coastal | place: USA: North Carolina... | reverse complement strand
ATGGAGAGGGAAATCTCATATCCAATACTTATATAGGTAACATTATATATAATGAAGGTATAGTAACAATATTTAGTCCTTTTTCAACAGATTCTGGTGGAGAAAATTCAACTTTCTCATTTACTAGAACTGGAGTTAGTGTTAATTCCCTTATCACTATAAATAGTCAATATGGCTCTATAGGACCCAATTTTACTAGGTATTATTCTTGGGGGTCTGGGTTTTCATTACTATCTATAACAGATGATGATAATTTAATTAGTGAAGCTTCACCCTTACCAACTGCCGGGGAGGATGCAACATTTACTTATAATGGAAGTGCCCCCGGTATATTACGATATATTATTAGAGGTAGACTTAAAATAGGCAATATCGTTGGATCCCAACCAGATGCTACTTTAAGTCTTAATTCAAAAGTCCAAGTTGGTGGAGTTACTAATGCTCAAGCTTCCTCTAATGGTCCTTTCCAATTTGTTGGAGGTAACGTAGGGGATGTTTTTAATTTCGAGTATATATCAGATTATTTTGAAGTTGCTCCCGGAGATACAGTTTCTATAAATTTAGGTATTACTAATAAATCCCAAGGGGTTACAGTATCTGTTACACCTGTTTCTTTAACATACCCTTTTGATAACTTAATAGTTGAAGGAGAAGAAACTGCGCTTATAAATGCCCTTACAGGTTCTAATACAACTATGAGTTTTAAAAGTGCAGTAGATATATACGAAACTCAATATAAATGTACTATGGAATCTGATGAGTTTAATTATTCATTGAATCCCTCCCTCCTTTCGGGAAGTATATCAAGCTCTATCTTAATATCAGGAAGTGATACTTATGTAGATTTTGCAACAGGTTCCGAATTTACTCCCTTTGTAACTGCCGTAGGATTGTATAATGATAATAATGAATTACTTGCAATAGGTAAATTATCGCAACCTCTCCCAACTTCTCAAACTACAGATACTACAATATTAATAAATCTAGATAGATGAATTGGTTATATAATGAAAAAGAAATCACAGATATATCACAATTTCCCCCAAATACATTTGGGTTTGTATATGAAGTGATTACCCCCGAGGGTAAAAAATATATAGGAAAAAAAGTCCTATTCCACAATTATAAAAAAAAGCTTACTAAAGCGGAGTTAGCAGAACAAACGGGTCGTGGAAGAAAGAAAACATTTCGGATTGTTCAAAAAGAAAGTGATTGGAAAAAATATTATGGGTCAAATATCCATCTTAAAAACCAAATCAACAAAGGAGAAGTTACGCTAGAAAGCTTGCAAAAACAAATTATTGAGTTAGCCTTTGACAAAAAACATCTTACATATATAGAAACCAAGATACTATTCCAGCTAGAGGTGTTGGAAAATCCTACACAGTATTATAATGATAATATATTAGGTAAATTTTTTACCTCAGACTTTGAGATATAAAATATTTACCGTACATTCCATACTATGGTAAATCATTTACTAGTCACCCTAGTTGATAGGATTTTAGGAAAAGGTAAACAAACGGCAAGGGGCAATTATGCTCATCATTGTCCTTTTTGTAACCACCATAAACCTAAATTAGAAATAAATTTTACCGAAAACAAAAAAGGCCATAACCCATGGCATTGTTGGGTGTGCAATACCAGGGGGAAAACAATTGTCTCTTTACTTAAAAGGTCTAAAAAGTACGAATATATTGAAGAAGCTATTAAATTAGTTCCTAAAGGACAATTTGTTGAAGAAGTAGAAATTGTAAATACTATTACACTACCCCCCGAATTTACCTCTCTTATAGATCACCCCTCAGATATTATGGGGAAACATGCCTTGGCTTATCTTAATCGAAGGGGCATTTTTATAGATGATATTATAAAATATAATATTGGTTATTGTGAAAGTGGGGAATATCAAAATATGATTATTATTCCTTCATACGATATAAACGGAAATCTTAATTATTTTACAGCCCGTAGCTTCGAAAAAGAACCCTTTCGTAAATATAAAAACCCATCAGTATCCCGTGATATTGTGCCGTTTGAAATGTTTATAAACTGGAATAGCCCGTTAGTATTGTGCGAAGGACCATTTGATGCCATAGCCATCAAAAGGAATGCTATCCCGCTTTTAGGAAAAAATATACAAACTAACTTAATGAAGAAAATTGTTTCTTCTAAAGTTGAAAAAATATACATAGCACTCGATAGTGATGCTATGAAATCTGCAATTAAATTTTGTGAAACGTTTATGAATGAAGGTAAAGAAGTTCATCTATTAGAAATGGACGATAAGGACCCGAGTGAGTTAGGATTTAAACGTTTTACTGAACTTATTCAAAAGTCTGTTCCCCTTACCTTATCTGGGCTTTTGGCTAAAAAATTAGCCCTATGACACAAATAAAAACTTCTTACAACAGAATACTAGAGGTATCGGATGATGCAAAACAAATAACCCTCCCAGATGGTAGATACTACCAGCGAAATGGAGAATTTTACCCCTCAGTAACTTATGTTTTATCATACTATCCTAAAGGTAAATTTTTTGAAGATTGGCTTAAGAAAGTAGGATACTCTGCAGATTATATTGTTAAAAAAGCAGGTGAGGAAGGTACTCAAGTACATGAAATGATTGAAGATTACCTTAATGGGAAAGAAATGGAATTTCTCCAATATGGTAGACCTATGTACCCTCCACATATTTGGCAAATGTTTATGAGATTTGTTGAATGGTGGGAAGAATACAACCCCACACTAATTGAAGCAGAAGTCCATTTATTCTCAGACGAACTAAAAATAGCAGGCACATGTGATTTAGTATGTGAAATTAATGGTGAATTATGGGTTATAGATTTTAAAACATCTAATCACCTACAAACTACTTATGATTTACAAGCAGCCATGTATGCTAAGTGTTTTGAAGAATGCTTTGGTAAAAAAGTAGACCGAACAGGTATTTTATGGTTAAAATCATCTAAAAGAAAAGCAGCAAAAGGTAAAATGCAAGGTAAAGGATGGGAAATGTATGAATCACCTAGAACCATAGAAGAAAATCTAGACATTTATAGAACAGTCCGCAAATTGTTTGACCTAGAAAACCCGAACCACAAACCCGCATTTACACAATTTAGAACATCAGCTAAAAGAGATTTGTAATATTTATAACAAATACTCTTTATGAAATTATATGATATTCTAAAAGAAATACAGGGTAAACCTAAAGCTATTATATTAGCTGGCGCCCCAGGTGCGGGTAAAGGATATATTTTGAAAGGTTTAGATTTAGGAGGTTTAAAAGTATTAAATGTAGATAATATTTACATTGATTTACTTAAGAAAGCTAATGTATCCTTAGACCTAAAAAATGCTACACCAGAAGAAAGAAGTGAGCAAGCAAAGCAAATGGCTGCCGCTAATAAAGAATTTAAAGGTAATATAGCCGCTACTATTGAAGGTAAACAATCATTTATTTTAGATGGCACTGCTGCATCATATAAACAAACTAATAATTTAAAAACAGAATTAGAAGAAGCAGGATATGATGTATTCATGCTTTATGTTTATACTGATTTAGAACGTTCATTAAAACAAAATCAAGACAGATTTGAAAAATCTGGAGGGGAAGATAGGAGCCTAGCACCCTCAATTGTAATGCGTACTTGGAAAAGTGTAACTCAAAATTTTGCTCCTTATAAAGAATTATTTGGTAGCAACTTTGTCTCGGTAGCTAATACTTTAGGAGATGAAAAACTAACAGATTTAGAAGATATAGTAACTAAATATCTTGAACCTTTTACCCCTAAAGGCACTAAACCCAAAACTCCTGCTCAACAAGCTAAATCTGATGCACAAAAAGCTAAAGATGCTGAACAGATAAAAGCATTATTAGATGATGAAGGAGTAAAAGACATTATAAACACCTCCGTATCAGCTGAAGAAGCACAGTCTAAATTAAAATCCTTTTTAGTATGAATCCCTTAGCTCAAGCATTAGTAGAAGGAATTTTAGGGGAAGAAATAACCCCTCGTAAAGAAACTGTAGCTATATTCGCAGGAGGATTTAAACCTCCTACCCTTGGTCATCTTTCTGTAGTTCAAAAAACACTTAAAGATTATCCCGAAATTGATAAGATGATTATATATGTGGGTAGTGGAGAAAGAGGTTCGGTTAGTCAAGAAAAATCTATAGCTATATGGAGAATATATCAAAAATATTTACCTGCTAAAGTTGAAGTTCAACCCTCCCCTGAAGGTAAACCTCCTGTAGGAAAAGTGTATTCATATGCTAAGAAAAATCCTGACAAAAATGTGTATATGATAGTGGGATCAAGGGAAGGGAATGAGGGGGATGAAAAAGATTTTGCTGGTAAAGTTAGAAAATTAACCAATAAACCTGAAGAATATCCCAACTTAACAGCTAAAAAAATTGATACGGGAGATGGTATTAGTGGTACTAGGGCCCGTAAAGCAATATTAGATAAAAACAAAGAAACATTTTTTAATTATATACCAGATATCCCTGAAAAAGATGAAATATGGGATATGTTAACTGATGTAGTTGAAGAACAATTTTTACAAGAACGTATAGCATATGATGCTGAAACGAGAATGCAAACTCGTTTTTTAATGAAACAATTCCTTAAAACTATAGGTACAAAAGTAGAAGATTCAACTGAAGGTACTTTAGTAGGAGATGAATATGAATTAGTATATGGTTTTTATCCTATGAAAAAAGGGTTAGGTTTCATGCCCTTTAAAGTAGAAGGATCCGCAGGTCCTAAAGATATAGCAATTACAATAAAATATAACCCCGAATTACTTGATAAGAAATTATATAGCGAATTAAGTGCTGAATTAAGAAATTCTGTTAGGCATGAATTAGAGCATTTAGCCCAATATAGAGCAGAAAAAGGAGTTAGACCTGGTGAAGATGGAGTAGACCAAGATGACCTCCCAGATGTAGAATATCTTACACTTGACTATGAAATCCCCGGCCATATTCAAGGATTAAAAACTAAAGCCAAAGCTAAAAAAATTAGTTTACAACAAGCTATAGATGATTTATTTAATAGTTTTGAATACGACCTGGATCCTGAAGAAGAGGATTTTGTAAGGGAAACATGGATGAATTGGTTAAAAACTAATATGCCTGGAGTATCTTTAACCAAAATAAAAGAAGATTTTGATCAACAAGATGTTGAAGATTTAGATAATTTAGCAGATAGAGAGTTAAACCCCATCGATGTAGATCTCTCAGGCAATCACTTTTTTGATAGGTTAAATGATCCTAGAAACAGACCTGAAATTGATTATCTTGAATTAGAAGATTTTTTTACTAAATTAGGAGATAATAGAGAAGAATTTATTAATTTTCTCAACAAATATAAAAGTGTAGTTGCTACGGATAATGAAACAAATATTAATATTCCGTTCATGAAAATGGCTAATAAAGCTATTGCTAAAACCATTATGCGTAAAAGGAATTTTAAAACCCCTAATGTAAAAGTTGAGCTAGAAGAAGCTGACCCTAAAAAAGGTACAGGCAAAAAACCAAAGGGTAGTGGCCGAAGATTATACACAGACGAAGATCCTAAAGACACAGTAGGTATTAAATTTTCTACTAGACAGGATATAGTTGATACTTTAAACAAAACTTCATTTAAAAATAAATCACATGCCCGCCAATCCCAAGTCATAAATTTGATACATCAAAGGGTTAGAGCTGCTCATGGTAGAGCTAAAAAACCTGAAGTAAAAAAACGTTTAAAGACTGCTTTAGATTATATAACTAAACGTAAAGAAGCATCTAAAGCTAAAACTCAACGTTTAAAAAAACAAAAATCAAATGAAAATGTAGCTCCTAATCATAATCAAAAGTCATCACCATTTGGTTCCGGATATAAAGAATTAGAAGAAATTATTTTAGAAGTAGTACCCAAAGACGTACTTGATAGTTTTGATATTCAAGATACATTAGTACCCGAAGTTTGGGATAATAATAAATTAAAACCTGAGGTTAGAGAAAAATTACTCCAAATAGCACAAGATTTTTTTGACTCTTTAGAATTACCAAAAGGCACAAAACTAAAAGACATTAAACTCACAGGCAGTTTAGCTAATTATAATTGGTCCAAATTCTCAGATTTCGACTTACATCTAGTGCTAGATTTTTCAGAAATAGATGATGATGAAGAGTTTGTAAGAAATTATTTTATGGCTAAAAAAGGCATTTGGAATGATGCTCACGACATTACTATTTATAATTTTCCTGTAGAAGTTTATGTTGAAAATGAAGGAGAAAGCCATACAGCATCAGGCCTTTACTCAATTTTAAATGATGAATGGATTGTTGTTCCCAAGAAAAAAGAGGTAATGATTGATAAAGATGATATATCTACCAAAGCAGAAGATTATATTACACAATTAGAACAAGTTCAACAATTATATAATGATGGTGAATATGAAGAGGTTATTAATAAAGTAGATAAAATTAAAGAACGCCTTAGAGACATGCGTTCCTCAGGGCTAGAAAAAGGAGGTGAATATAGTGTAGAGAATTTAGCATTTAAAGTATTAAGAAGATCAGATATTATAGGTCAATTAAATGATTTAAAATCTAATTCTTATGATACTATGATGAGTTTAAGTGAAAATATATCATCTGAAGATTTCAATACAAACATTATTTCTCTTACTAAATATATGAATAATAAGGGTCTAAATTTAAGACCTTATCCTAAAGTTAAATTTATTGATAATGATATAAAAAATGCTGAAGATTTATTAGGGTTAACTGCTTTTTATAATCCTAATGAAAAATTAATAGTTTTATATACATTAAATAGACATCCTAAAGATGTTTTACGTTCATATGCCCATGAGTTGGTTCATCATCACCAAAATTTAAGTAATACTTTAGATCATAGTAATACTACTAATACTAATGAAGATGGTGATTTAGAAAAAATAGAACGTGAAGCATATGAAACGGGTAATATTTTATTTAGAAAATGGACAGATGAAAAAAAGAATATACTACAAAGTAACTAAAATAGATAAAGAAAAAATGGCTGAAGAAAGTAAAGGATTAGGAGACAGTATTGAAAAAATTACAAAAGCTACAGGCATAAAAGACTTAGTAGAAAAGATTACTAAGGGAGATTGCGGATGTGATAAACGTAAGGATAAACTTAATAAAATATTTCCCTATGACAAGTAAAGAATTTGTAGATACTATAAACGACGAATTTGATATCGAAACCCTTGAGTTAATGAAAGAACTTATTGATAAAAAATTAGTCCTATTAAAAACAATGCAGGATACTGCTACAAAAACAAAAATAAAAGGTTTTAAAAAATGAATAATCCTGATAACGTTTTAAAAAAAGAATTCTCTAAAAAAGATGTACAACGTGCCCGTAACCTCATCACAGGTAATACCAATGCTCGTACATCTCAAGGAGTAGGTTATACTAAAAAATACGAACACTATAAAGAGGGTGATGTGTGGGAAGAAGATGGTCGCAAATGGACTATTAAAAATGGTCTTAAACAAAATATTACTAAAATGGACAAATTTAAAAAAATAGGTAAAATGCCCTTATTTTGTCCTGAATGTAATACCTTAATGAAAAAAGAACTTGACAAAAAAGTATACCCAGCATACCAAAAATGTTTTGATTGTATAATAGATTATGAAACACAACTTGCTAAAGAAAATAAATCAGAAGAATATTTTAAAGATTTAAGGAATCAACATATTCAATCTACTATTAATAGTTATAAAAATTTTATACAAGATCAAATAAAAGAATCTAATGCTAATTTTGTTACTGAAGCGGGTGATGTAGAGAATTGGAGAGGAGGTAAGAGTAAAGAACAATTAGAACAAGAACTACAGGAAGGTTTAGAATTTCTTGAAAAATTAAAGATTGAGTAATCCTATATATTTATAAGTAACATGGCTACTAACGAAGGAACTTGTGGATACGATAAAAATGCTTCTACGGGCAAAAAACTAACTACTCCTGGGGGTCTTACTGAGAAAGAAATAACAATAGACGACACTACTGAATTTAAAGTAGACCTTGCTCACCTTTTAGATAAACACGTTGTAAAAGAAGCAATTCAAGCTGTTCTAGAAAAAAAGAAAAAACGTGATAGGTGCCTTCGTATTGCTGATAGAAAATTTAAGAAAGCTTCTGCATATAAAAGTGGAGCTGTAGTTAGATGTAGAAAAGGTAATATATGGAAAGGTTTAAAAGAAGAAACTCAAACCCTTGACGAAAAAAAGAAAGAAACCTTACGTACTTGGTTCAAACGCAAAGGATCACCAGGTAAAACTGGGGGGTGGGTAGATTGTAATGCCCCTATCTATAAAGATGGTAAAAAAGTAGGTTATAAACCTTGCGGGAGAAAAAAAGGTGAAAAACGAGCTTACCCTGCATGTAAACCCACTGCAAGTAAATGTAAAGATAAAGGTAAAGGTAAAACATGGGGTAAAAAAGCCGCCAAATCAAAAAAATGAATAAAATGAAACTTTCTGAATTAAAAGAACAAATAAAAGAACTTCACTCATTACAAGAGGAAACTGAAGTTACTGTTAAAAATACTGAGGATGCTGAAAAAATAGCTAAAAAAGTACCTAATGCTAAAATAACAGTAGCTGAGTTTAAAAGCTTCTTAAAAGAAGAAATTCTTGAAACCCTTAATGAGCAAGAAGAAGACGAAAATGTTGAATTGGGAGACCTTGAAGGAGAGGAAGACATCACAACTTCAATAGAAGAACCAGCTCAAGACAAAGCCCTTGAACTTGATGATATTGGTGACACATTAGTTAAATTAGCTAGAAGAGCTAAAGATGTAAATGAAAGAGAGTTAGCCAATCAAATTCTTAATTCTGCTAAATTCGCTAAAAAAACTGAATTTAAAAAAGTAGAAAAAGATGCTGGTATAGGAGACGAGCAAGTGTAATGGCAAAAAAACAGACCAAATTAGATAAGATGTCTAAAAAAGAAAAGACATCGTTAGCTTATGCTTTAGCTACTAATTTGGCAAAGCATGGTAAACCCCAAACTCCTAAAGAAGGATTAACTAAAGGACAAATGAAAAAGAGAGAAAAAAACGTAAAAAAGTTTAAAAAAGCTTTTGATTTAGAGGAAACCATAAAAAATGCTTTAAAAAATCCCAAAAAAGCAGATTTAGATAGAGATGGGAAACTTTCTTCTTACGAAAAAACAAGAGGGGCTGCCATTGAAAAAGCTATGGCTAAAGAACATCACCTTAAAGGGAATCCTAATGCTAAGTATGTAGCTACAGCAGCCCCTCAAGGATGGTTTGATGTTTGGGAAGGTGAACCATTTGATATAACTGGTGAAAATGGTGTCCTTGTAGGTAAATTTAAAACTATGAAGGATGCTAAAGATTATGCTAATACTAAAAATGCTGAACAAGGTAAATTAGAAGAAAAAAAAGATTACCTAAAAGAGGATACTAATAAAATAATCGCTTTAGAAAAAGAACGTGAACGTTTGATGGCGGACATGGAACAAGAAGCAGAAGCAGGAGGAGGTCCTATTGCTGATGAGTATGGAGCTAAATTAGATCGTATTGATAATGCTTTAGCTAAATTAAAAGGAACACAAAAACAATACAAAGTACTTTCAACAGCTGAGTTAAATAAACTTGCAAGAATAAAAAGATAATGCAAAAGTCTGAGTTCATAGCAAAAATTAAAAAGCTAGCTAAAAAAGCATACGCTGAAAAATCTGACCCTTTAGCTGATCCTAAGGATATTGCTAAAGAACTTAGCCCATTCCCTGTAATTAATCAATTTCCCCCATTACAAAAAATAATGGATGATTTATTTGACTTCCAGTTTGAACCTTTTGTAACAGATATAGATTGGGTAGCTCCACGTCCCACTACTTTTAGAATTAAATTAGCAAATGGAGCAGATTTTTATTTAATATACAACGGTAAAGATGATGATAAAGGATTATTTGTTGCCCAAATATCTGGTAAAAAATACTTTTTAGAATCCCTCCCAGAACAGCAACAAGCATCTGAAGCTATATCCCGTTTATTAAGATTTAATTATGGGGCTACTTCTAAACCTGAAGAATCATTAGATGCAGATGAACCTGCTGCTTTAGACACTTCACTACCCGATGAACCCACAACAGCGGAACCCACACCAGCTGAAGAACCAGCAGATTTAGGAATCCCAGCTTCAGTAGACGAATTATAATATTATGGAGACTCACGGTGATTTAAAAAGAACTATAAGTAATGTTTTAGCCAAAAAAAAGGCTGAAAGAGTAGGTAAAGCTGCTGTAGGAGCTGTTATAAGTTCTGTTCCTGGATTAGGAGCAGCTAAAGATATTTTTGATGTAGGTAAAGCTCTTTTTAATAAACCTGATGGTAAAAAAACTAACACTTGGTTAGATAAATTAGATGTAGATGATGAAGCTTCTGCAATTGTAGATGATACTGTAGAAGATACTTTTATTAAAGATAAAATGAATTCATTAACTGATGAACCCGATGAAAAACCACTTGATTCTAATTTCAACATGAGTAATGAACTTATTAAATTTTTAAAAAGTAAATATAAAGGTAGAACATTAGCAGGCGTAATGAAAGAAAACAAAATGAAGATAGCAGAACTTAAACATATGATTAAGCAAGAAATTCTTGCTGAACAAGAAAAAGTTGCACCCGGAAAATTAACTGGGGGTACCCAAGAACTTATGAAGTATTTAAAGCGGTTAGATATTCAAGATTTTGATCAACAAAAGTTTAATACTACTTTTCAACTTGTAAAACAAGGTAAACCTTTAAATGTAGCTGCTAATAAAATTTTAGCCAACACAATGATAGCTCTGATTAAAAACCAGGATGATTCTTTACTTAGAACTATTTTCTCTAAAATGAGGCAAGTGGACGAAAAATGAATATAATAGAACAGTTTTTACGTAAAGTTTCTTATAAATTCCCTAAAGGGTATCCTGATATTAATGACCCTAAAGATATAATTTTATTAGAAAGCATTTTAAAAAATTTACTAGAAGTAGATTATAATATTTTAGATTTTGGAGACCTATCAAGAAGAGCCAATAGACTTAAAAAAATCCACTTTAAAATCACAGATAAAGAACCTTTCACAACTCCTACAGGTGAAGTCATATTAACTTATGATAAACCTGAGTATGCTGAATTTTTTAAGAATGATGATGCTGCAGGTGTTAAAAATTTAGGGGGGAGAAATATAAATCGTTTTCCTTTTTTTAAAGATAATAATGGAAAAAATTACTCTATTAGTGATCTTCTTAAAACTAGCGATTTTGGGGGAAGAGGAGCAGGATCGGGGACAGCAGCAGAAGATGTAGCTTTATTAGATATAAGTCGCCAAATAAAGGAATTAGGTTCTGTTAATGTGGTCTTAGAACCTGGGGGTTTTGTTTATAAAGGAATAAGTGAGGCTACTACTTTTAAGGGAACTCCAAAAGCAGATTTTTCATTAGATGCCGGAAATCAAGAATTAATTTTTATTTCTCATAAAGATGGAACCTCTGCTAAAGATTTTCAACAATATGGAGGGTTTAAAGGATTAACAAGTTATCCTGAAGTTCAACAGTTTATTAAAGATGTAAGAAAAATATCTGGGGGAGAAATTAAAAGTGGACAAGCATTTAAACGTAAAATAGTTGATAACGAAATAGCTCTTAAAGCAGTATATGGTTTAGATTTTGGATCTTCTAAATTTGGGTTAAATAACTGCCAAGTAGTCCTGCAAGGAGGAATAACTTTAAAAGCTTTAGATAATGGTACTTATTTATTAGGAGCCCACCATAAAGTTTTATCACCCCAAATGCCAACTGAAGAATATACTCCTTATTTATATGTTAGAAAAGGTGATAGAAACAACGCCGGCATAAAAAACGCTAGATTTGGAGTTTTCCCTATAAATTATAGACCCACAGCTCAAGAAATATAATATTTATAACCATGTCACTAAAAAAATTAATTCAAGAATCCCTAGTCAATTATAGTATCGTAAGAGAAGAAGATTGCAACTGTGGGTGTGAAGAATGTGGTAGTAAAATGTCATTACTCGAGAGTAAAGCGCCTATAAGCGAAGGCCTCCGCTATCACATCGAGAATGGTATATCATTACAAGAAAATGTATTTAGAATAGGATCTAAAAAATACCTACAATTATTTGCTGAAGCTCGTATGTTGAACGAGTGGGGTACTATTCAATTAGATGAAAATAGTCGCTATTTAGTAGAAAATACTGATATTGGTGAGTTTGGTATATTAGAAGGTAAAAGAGTACCACTCGATATACCAATGCCCATTAGTGAGCAAGAACAACAAATAGATGAATTTTTAGGTAAACTAACTAAAAAACTTACTAAAATTGTAGGTATCCAAAAGTTAGCAGATATAGTCCTAAAAAATATAGCTGATATGGTTCCTGAAGATAAAAAAGAACTAGTGCTAGACCTCAAACCAGTTATTACTTCTGCAATTTCTATGGGTAAAATATCTACTTTAAAAGAATTATTTGATTACTTAATGGAACATGGAGGTGAATTAAAGGATACAATTCTAGAACTTCCTTGGCATGAGTTAATTAAAAAAAGACCTAAACTTACCGAAGGTGAGTTAGAGGAAGCTAAAAAGAAAAAGAAAAAGAAAAAAGACCCACCAATTGGTAAACCAATGAGGTCTTCCTCTGGGGGTAGTGCTTATAAGGTGTATGTAAGAGACCCCAAAACCAAAAATATTAAAACAGTACGTTTTGGTTCTGGTGGATTAAGAGCAAAAATTAAAAACCCTAAAGCTAGATCTGCCTTTGCCAAGAGACATAAATGTTCTCAAAAGAAAGATAGAACAAAAGCTTCCTATTGGAGCTGTAACTTACCAAGATATGCCCCTGCACTTGGTTTAGGTAATAAAATGAACACTTACTGGTAATGAATCCTTATACCAACTTAACTGAAGGTAAAGAAATTATAAGGGAATTTAATGCTGATGTAGATCCAATGTCATTAATATGGCATGAAGATCAAGAAGATAGAACAATAGAAGTTATAGAGGGAAATGGGTGGAAATTTCAATTTGATGAAGAACTCCCATTTGAACTCACAGAAAACCTCGTTTTTGATATTCCTTTAGGATATTTACACCGTGTAATAAAAGGTTACGATAAATTAAAAATTAAAATTATAAAAAAATGAACACACAAGAGTTATTTGAACAAATTAATACGTTATATGAAACTTTTAAAGAAGAACATAATGGGAAATCAAAGGCAGCCCACGGTCGTGCTAGGAAATCATTAGGTGAAATAAAAAAATTAGTCACAGAATATAGAAAAGCCTCTGTTGCAGAAGATAAAACAAAATAATATTTATTAACAAAAAAATCACAATGGCACACCTTTCTAAGAAAAAACTCAAAGCAGAACTCGACAAAACAGCGGTTGGGGACGCAGGATACAAAAGACAAATAAAATCAGCGTACACTGATTTAGTAGACACAGCAGTCACACATAACCCCCCAGAACCTGATGTAACTTTTTCTACTACTAGTGGAAGTGGAGTAGTAAATGTTGAAATGCTTCAACCTGCAAATACTGTACTTACAGATTTAGTAGTACTTTGTACATCCGAAGCTACTTTAGCATCTGCTAATCTTATTGGAGTAAGAGCAGGAACTACTGAAGGTGGAGTTGATATAGTACCAGCAGTAAATAATGCTTTAAACAAAGATGGTGCTACTCTTACTACAATTGCAGTTGGAAAAGGTACTTCTATCCATGCTAAATTGGCTGCTTCATTTAGTGGTAGCGCATTAACTTTTGCTGCTTACCCCGCAGTAGTTAATTCAACTTCTACTGACAGAACAATTTATGTTCAAATTTCGGGATCAACAGGAGATACTGATACCTTTAGTACTAACACAGGAGCATTTAAACCAATTCTTCATTACGAAAGATTATAATATAAAAACATCACAGACTGATTCATAGCCAGTCGAATTAATTTTAAAAACTTTGGAGCTGTGGCCCATCTTAATTGGTGGGTCACACTTTTTTTTCGTATATTTAAAACCTAGAAAAATGGAAAAAATAGTAATAATAGGAGCAGGCGTAGCAGGTGTAAATGCTGCCACTAAATTAGTTGATAATGGTTACCCGGGTGATCACATCACCATTATTGATATGGGTAATGATCCTTACAAACGTAAACCTGAAGAAGTAATGACAGGTTTTATGGGTGCTGGGGGTTGGAGTGATGGTAAACTTACTTACCATACTTCCATTGGGGGACATATGTCTAAGTATTGTGGTGATGAAAAGGCTATGGAATTAATGGATCAAGTAATTACTAACTTTAAACGATTCCATCCAAAACCAGAAGAAGTACAATGCTCAAACCCAGTAGCAGAACCCGATTTTATCAAACCCTACTTCGGACTTCGCCTTTTCCCAGTTTGGCACGTAGGTACAGATTATCTACACGAAATTGGTAAAAATTGGTACGATTACCTGTGTGATAAAGGTATTAAGTTTCATTGGAATACTAAAGTAACTCGTGTTTTTCCTCAAGAAAACACAGTAAACTATCAATATACATCTGATGATGGTCGTAATGGAGGAGGATTATTTTATTATGATCGCTTAATTTTTGGTGTGGGTAAATCTGGTATTGATTTCGGTAAAAAGATTATTGAAGAAAACGAATACCCAACTGAAGCAAAACCAGTACAAATTGGTGTACGTTTTGAAGCACCACAAAAACACTTTCAAAAACTTATTGATGTAAGTTATGATTTTAAATTGTACCGTAAATTTGAAGATAAAGGTGTATCACTTCGTTCATTCTGCACCAATAATAATGCAGCATATGTAGCACTTGAAGAAACATATGGTGATTATAGTTACAACGGACATGCTAAAAAAGATGAAGCATATCGTAATGATATGACTAATTTTGGTATCTTAATGGAAGTTAGGGGGATTGATAAACCCTTTGAGTGGTCTCGTGACTTAGTTTCTAAAGTACAAAAAGTAGATATTGTACCGGGTGAAGGTGCTGCAGGTACACGTGCTATTGGTAGACGTCAAGCGAAATATAAAGCAGGATTATATTATTCACCTTGGAAAAATGAAAAAGAAGGTGTTGTAAACCGTTTAAAAAGTAAAACATCTGAGGGTGATTGGGTAAAAGCTCATTATATTACTGAAAAAGGTTTACAAGAAGTTCGTGAACACTTTCAAGGTTATTTTAAATACATTGAGGATTTTATTGAGGATATGAAAAAAGTATTTCCAACACTTGGTGATGATTGGGGTATGTATATTCCTGAAGTAAAATATCTTTCACCTGAACCCCTTGTAAATTACGATAATTTATCACTCGAACAAGTATCTAATATCCACTTTGTAGGCGATGCTCTTAGTGCTAGAGGTATTACTGTAAGTGGGGCGCAAGGAACTTATGTAGCAGAAAATATTATAGAAAATCATAAAAGCGAATTATTTTTTCACTTAGAGGATGCCAATTATATTGGTGGACTCACAATGCCTAAATAAAATGAGTAAAGAAAAATGGCCTAAACCTAAAAAATTAACAACCCCTGAAGGCACAATAGTATATTATTGGGATGGAAAACTCCACAACTGGGAAGGCCCTGCCTTAATACCTCAGGGTGAGAATCGTAAAAGGGAATATTATCTTTATGGTACCCAGTATACTGAAGAAGAATGGAAAGAAGCAAAACGAAACACTACAGGACTTCCATGGTATAAAAACCCAGCAATGCGCGAATCAGCAAGACAAGGAGGATAATGAAAATAGGATTTACAGGAACAATGAGTGTAGGTAAAACTACACTTGTTAATGCTCTTAAGGATGTACCTGAATTTAAGGATTATAAATTTGCTACTGAACGTAGTGCTTACCTTAGTTCATTAGGTATACCTTTAAATCATGAAACTACACTTGAAGGTCAAACTATATTTTTAGCAGAACGTGTAAGTGAAATTATGCAAGAAAATATTATTACTGATAGA